>Ga0209707_1001765_pt1 | contig 11828 bp, 9 predicted proteins | sample EN4Hudsemesocosm_FD_184630 | JGI IMG/M metagenome (GOLD analysis project Ga0209707, IMG submission 184630) | Methane-oxidizing microbial communities from mesocosms in the Hudson Canyon - EN4B Hudson Canyon (SPAdes) (version 2) | ecosystem: Environmental > Aquatic > Marine > Cold seeps | place... | reverse complement strand
AGTTAATTTATATCTAATTCTTAAAAACTAAGGAAATTAGAAATGACAGTTAAGAAAAAATTATTATATGGATTTATGAGTATAACTCTCATGGTTATAATATTGGGTGCGGTGAGTTTTTACTTATTAGAAGACATTGATACAAATATGAAAACCTTAGTGAAAGAAGATATTCCAAAAAATAAAGTAGTCTCAGAGTCCATTTTTCTTATGGAAAAATCAATTTCAGAGTTTCTAATATTTGCATCTGCTTATGACAAAAAAAATACCTCTGTTATGGTTGATAAGAATCTTGATACACTTGTTAAAAAAATCAAATATCTACAAAAAAAATCACAACTAAAAAATCAAAAAGAACTCAGCAATACCATCAAGAATATTCAAAAGTTCAAATCCGTGGTACAAGAGTATTCTGCTGTTCATAATCAAAAGTTAGATTTATATTTCAACTTTGAAAATAAATTGTATAATGTAGAATCTTTTTTTAATTACGAGAACTATACATCCACTAAGTGGAACCATCAACTTCAAGAAAGTCTTCGTCTAAATAAAAGTTTTACTCTAAATAAAAGTATAGAAAACTCACTTTTTTATAAATGGTTTAGCACTTCAAAAATAGAGAATAAACGTATATCAAAGTTTATTCTTCGATATAACAAAACAAATGAAGCTATATTTACTCTTCTAAAAGAGATTGAACAAAGTCAAGATAAAACCTCTTTTTTACAAGAAGCTATAAAACTAAATATCAAAAGGGATAAAGTCGCATTAAAGATTGTACGTTTGGCCTCAAAGACTTCTTTAGTTGTTGAGGGTTCAGAAAAAGAGAACTTCGATATTTTGATGAAATTGGGAGAAAACATCTCCTCCAAACTGCTTAAAATCGGAAACTCTTTAGAAACAAAAATAAACCATACACAAATAAACATCAGTGAAACCATTTCTACACAATCAAACTTTATTATTATTGCTATTTTTCTTATTGTTTTAGTAGGCATTGTTATTGCAACCATAGTAAGTAAAAATATACTCAATTCCCTGGAACATTTTCAAACCAGCCTTTTGTCCTTTTTTGACTTTATCAACAAGAAAACTCAAGATGTGGAACTCATTGAGATAAAAAGTAAAGATGAATTCGGGCAAATGGGATTACTGTTAAATGAACACATAAAAGAGACAAAAAAAGATATCGTTGAAAACAGACTCTTTGTTGAGGAGTTGGTAAATGTTGTTAATGGAGTAAATGAAGGTCACTTAGATCAACGAATTTTACTTGATATTGATGATGAAACCTTAAGTACTTTTAAACGTAATTTTAACAACATGTTAGAAAGCCTAGATAGCAGTATTCAAGTTGTTTTAGACTTTTTTGAAGAGTTTAAACAAAAACAATTCACCAAACAGTGTGATATTGAATATTCAGGGCATATTAAAGATTTACTTCAAGGTGTCAATTCACTGGGACAAGAGTTCTCAAATATATTGGGACAAAATTTAAAAAATGGGTTTACCCTAGAATCAAATCTCGAGGTTTTAGCATTACAGATAAATAACCTCACACAAGCCTCAACAACTCAGGCAACAGCCATTGAAAAAACGGTGGTATCAGTACAAGATATAACCGATAATATTCGACAAAATAGACAAAACACCATTAAAATGGAAGGATTTGCTAAAAAAGTAAAAGAATCTGCCATAGATGGAGAAAACCTTGCTAATAGAACCGTTACTTCTATGGAAGAGATTGCAGTTCACGTAACAACCATCAATGAAGCCATCTCAATCATTGATGCCATTGCCTTTCAAACCAATATTCTTTCACTTAACGCAGCAGTTGAAGCAGCAACTGCTGGTGAAGCTGGAAAAGGATTTGCAGTAGTTGCTCAAGAGGTCCGAAACCTTGCCAATAAATCATCAGACGCTGCTCGTGATATAAAAGATATGGTGGTTCAAGCTACTCAAAAAACAGAAGATGGAAAAGTTATCACCAACGAAATGATTGAAGGGTACTCTCAACTTAAAAATAAAATCGATGAAACCATGTTGGTCATCGATGATGTGACAAATGCATCCAAAGAGCAAGAGCAAAGTATCAATCAAATTAATGATACTTTAACAACTTTAGACCGCGAAACTCAAAAAAATGTATCCATAGCAGATGATTCTAATACAGTGGCACTACAATGTGAAGCAGTTGCAAAAACCATCGTTCAAGAAGTGGAACAAAATCGCTTTTTAGGTCAAGAGAAGATTACGCGTTAAGGCAGAGGATTTAAATATTCGAATCCCCTCTATGCTTTAAAAGTTACTTGATTTCTTCCATTATTTTTAGATTCATACAGTGCCACATCTGCATTTTTGATCAGCTCTTTAATTGTTGTATCTTCTGAACAAACCGTTGCCCCAAAACTTGCTGTCATTTTAGCCACCTGGGTAAAAAAAGAGGCTTCTAATTTTCCTTGCAATTTTTGGGCGAGTTTTTTTACACCCTCTTCTTTCATTTTGGGACATACCAACAAGAACTCTTCTCCTCCCCAACGTCCTAAATAGTCTACATCTCTGATATTATTTTTTAAAACCTGAACAAACTCAACTAAAACTATGTCGCCAATATCATGGCCATACTTATCGTTGACTTTTTTGAAATAGTCAATGTCGATTAAGATAACTCCAAAGGACTCATGGAAACGTTTGTATAAGTTCATCTGCTCTGTTAATACCGAATTTAGTTTAATACGATTATAAATTTTAGTTAAGTTATCTGTTTGTGAGAGATGTTTTAACTCTTTATTATGTTGGGTAAGGGTTTGATATCTAAAAACCAAAAATGCAATAATAAAACTTGAAACTCCAAATAGAATCCATAACATTGTATAGTCTACTTTTTCGAGATACTTTGTTTTACTCCACTGTGCAAGAATCTCTTGCTGTTTTGTTTTGGGAATATTTGAAATGGCTTTATTCAAAATATCCACTAACTCTGGATAGTCCTTTCGTACTCCAAATGCCAGGGAAGCCAAATATTTTGTTTTTCCTACTATTCTTAAATTTTGCAGACCCATTTTATTAATCCAAAAACTTCCTTGTGGCAGAGCACATAAAAATACATCTGCCTGCCCATTTTCAATGGCAAGAAGTCCTTCTTGGAGGTTTTGGACTTCATAATAGTTTAATAAGGGATGTTCTTTCTTTATTTCGCTCACATAACCATAGTCTTTAATCACTGCAATCTTTTTAGCTTTTATATCTTGTATTGAGTTTTGATAGACAGCCTTTTTATTCATCACCATTACAATAGGAGAGGATAAATAAGACTTAGTAAAGGAGAGTTTATCTTTTAATAAAGAACTTGTTGTCTCAGAAAGCATATCAACATTTTTGTTCAGCGCAAAACCTATTGATTCGCTCCAAGAGGAGGTTTCCAGCTTTATAAAGTGTAAGCCCGTATACTGCTTTATGAGTTTGAGATGTTCATTTACAATACCTTCATAGTTTCCATCCACAAAGGCCTCGTAAGGTAACCAGTTTGGATCACCGGTAAAGTAAACCGTTTTATTCTTTTTTATCCATTCTAATTGATGAAGGGAAAGATTAATATCATTTTTGTTTTTATAAATAAAGGCATCTAGGTTTCTGTTGGATTTTAAAATAAGCCCCAATTCTTCATATAAAGTAACAATTCGCTCAAATCTTCTTTTGTCAATCTCTCCTATGGGAATATTTTTTGGCATCAAAGAGTTTTTGATGATTTTTGCCTCATATTTCAAGGCCTCTTTTGTTTTCTTATTTGAATATTTATTTATGATTAACTCAATGATTTCATCTTCATTTTCCAATGCATACTGCCATCCTTTTAGGGTGGCTTCTAAGAAGTCTTTTACCAATTGAGGTTTTTTCGAGGTCATCTCTTCACTGGTAAATAAAATATTTTCATAAAAATCAAATCCAAAATTAACAGGGTCAATAATATTATAATTAACATTTTTTTCTTTTAAATAATAAGGCTGATTGGATATATAAACTGCCATTACATCTGTTTTATCACTAAGTAGATCCTTGATGTCATGGCTGTGTTTTTGTAAAAAAACTTCATCATAGGACATACCCTCTTTTTTAAGCATGATATTTAAAGAGGCTGAGCTTTTGGAAGAGGGAGAGACCATCACCTTTTTGCCTCTTAAATCTGATACATTTCGAATATTTGATGTTTGTTTGGACAAAAAAACTAAGGGGGAGTGTTGAAATAAACTGGCAAGTGCAACTACTGGTTCACCCTTAATATAATCTAAGACTAAACCAGAATACCCAATACCAAAATCTGCATTTTTTGACATAACCTCATCAAAAGAGCTAGACTCATCTTTTTTTTCAAGTAGATTGACACTTAAACCTACTTGTTTATAATAACCCTTTTGAATGGCTGCATAAAACCCAGCATGTTCAAATTGGTGTTTCCAATTTAATTGTACGTTTATCTCTTTTTGATGAGATGTTACATGTTCACTTAATGCAAAACTTACAAACAACATCAAAAAAGTACATATACGTAAATTTATCATATTACAACCAATCATAAATTGTTATTATTAAAGATGATACGTATATTATAAAGTTATTTAACTAAAAAAACCAACCTTGTTTGCTGAATCAAACATTGATTTTAACTCTTTATCTATTTGTTCAATAAAATCTTTTACCGTAAACAGTGGTTCTTCTTGCACGGCAACTTTAAAGGCAGTGTTTTTTATAACCAATTCAATCTGTCCACCTGTTAACTCATAAGTGCTTAGTTTCTCAAAGTCAAGATTCTTTTCAAGAGGAAGAGCCGCAGGTAATAATTTATGCCACAGTTCAAGTCTTTGCTCTTTGTTGGGTTTTGTAAACTCAATTTTGTAATTAAAACGTCGGGAAAATGCTTTATCTATATTTTCAAGTAAGTTAGTTGTGGCGATTAAGATACCCTCAAAACGCTCAATCTGCTCTAGAAATATATTTTGCATTTGATTATGCATCTTTTCACTGCCACTTAAACCATCGCTGGTTCTACTGCTTAAAAACTGATCCGCTTCATTTAAAAGTAAAATAGGCTCTGATTTTGTTTTTGCACTTAAGTCTTTATAGGTATCAAAAATATTTCGTACATTTTTTTCACTCTCACCCACATACATAGATAAAATCTTACTACAGTCAAAACTCAAAATATCTTTTTTAAGAGATTTTGCAAGGGCCAGTGCAGTGATGGTTTTCCCCGTACCCGCTCCTCCATAAAAGATGATTCTGGCTTCAATTCCTTTTTTCTTATCTTTAATACCCCAAGTTTTAAGTCTGTTCATAACTTCTTTATCCACTTGTTTTAAAAGAGCTTCTAAGGTCTCTCTCGTTTTTGGATTTAATACCACATCTTCTAAGTTTTTATCCGCTTGTATCAACTCAAAGAGATCTTGATCTTTTATAACAGTATCCATCTTAACTTTTGGTGCTCGCACTTTCTTTTTAGTGGGATGCGAGATTTTATATAATACCTCATCAGGGATATAGAAGTTTCTGTTAATTCCTCCAAAAGGTGTTAACATCTCATCGTAATCAACTAAACTATTGGATACCAACTTTGAGCTCTCTTCTAAAAGGCTTCTGTGTTTGATTTTTTCATAATCATCACTTGAGATGAGTTCAATCAAAGCATTCATATCTCTAATGGACGCATCCCCTGCTGAGTACTCTTCTTTTAATAAGGCTAAAAATAAAATCTTCTCTTCATCAATTAAGTCATATTCTTTAAAGAAGTCCTCCAACATGATACCCGTGGATGTAGCTTTAACTCTGTCTTTGATTCTGTTATCAAGAAGAGTCATTTTTGATTTTAAAATATCAATATTGGGTGAATTTTCATCAAAACTTTGTTTTATCACATACAATTGCTGGGCCAAATCAATTTTGGAAAATTGGTCTTGTAGATACTCCAGGTGATCACTGTATGGTTTTGACTCGGGAAGGTGAAATTCTGCACTTCCTTCTTCCAATAACTTTAAGAATGCACTGCTTAAGGTGACTGTCGAGTTTAATAACTCTAAGGTTGATACTTCATTAAGTTTGAGTTGATTGAAGTTGTTTTGAGCCAACCAACCTAACTCCAATAAGTTTTTTATCAATGATAGGTTTTTTAAATGTTCGTAGGTTTTAATATCATAGAACTCTGAAAGTATATCTACTACTACTAAGGTGTCGTTTCCTACTATGTACTCTTTTACTACGTACTGTAATACTTTTCCTTCTTCAACTGAACATTTTAGTTGAGAGAAAATTTTATTTTTTTGAATGTCTTTTACTTTTATAAATTTGATTACTTCAATCATCGTTTTTCTTCTACCTTTTTATATATCAATGCTGCAATATTTTCTTCTTTAAATTCTAAGTATATTGTTTTTACAGCACTTGTAATTTGTATCTTTTTCTTATTTACTTCCATATCTTTTATATCTTCATAGAATACTATGTTTTTGTCTTTTGATATGTCTACACTGAAGCCATTTTTAATGAGCATAATACTCGTTGGACAAAGCCCTTGATATTGTCCTTGTATATAAGAGACATTGACACATTGTTGCGCTTTAAAATACTTTTCTATTTTATCCAGATTGGTGTTATCCCAAATGTTTAGAACAATCACCACAGCCGCAATCAGAGCAAAAAGTATGATTAAAATCATTTAATTCCTTAATAATATTCATCTTACATGAATTCTAGTTTAGCCTTACTTAACGACCATTTGGATGATAATAGCAAGGGTAAAAATAGAAACCAGGGTTTGTAAAGTAATTATAGAAGACATCAGTTTCACATCCCCACCCAACTGCCGTGCCAAAACAAAAGAAGAAGGTGCGGTGGGCATTGCTGAAAATATAAGCACTACACTTAAAGCTAAGTCGCTGATATCTAAGGAAACTCCTATAAAATAAGTCAATACAGGAAGTAAAATCAATTTAAAAGAGCTGGATACAAACAGTTCATTTTTTGTATCTTTTAAACCTCTCAACTCTAAGCCAACTCCTACTGAAAGTAGACCCATAGGAAGTGCAGCAGAACTTAAAATCTGAAATATTTTCTCAATAGGTATGGGTAAAGTAAAGCCAATAAAATTGATTCCTCCCCCTACAAAACAAGCAAGGATAAGAGGGTTTGTAACAATTGATTTAACTAAGTTGACAAAAGAAAATTTACTCTCACTCACATACAGAGCAAATAAAGTGATGCAAATCACATTTATCATAGGAATAGCAAAGGTGATTAACAGTGCAGATAAAATCAAACCCTCATCTCCAAACAATGAAGCACTCAGCGCTAAAAATACATAGGTATTAAATCGAACGGCTCCTTGACCCACTGAAGTAAATGAGCTGCCTTTTATTTTCATCTTCTTATTGATAAGTATCAAAATAAACAACATGGCTAAAATACCCAGAAGCCCTGTGAGCACAAAGTTAAATCCATCTAAAGCATTTAAAGATGCGGTTGAGAGTTTATATACCAAAAGGGAGGGCATTAGAACATAATAGGTGAGTTTATCAGCACTTGGCCAAAATCCCTCACTGGGAAATTTGATTTGTCTGAAAAAGTACCCTATTAAAATCAAAGAGAATATAGGTATCAGCGCCGTTATTATATGTTCCATTTATTGTACTCTTTGTGTTAGTTTTGTTTGAAAAGTTTGCATTTGCTCTTGCGTCTCAAAGTAGAGTTCTAGGGTTTTCTTTTCACTTGTAATATTCAGTATCTTGTCTTTTTTGTCCACTGTTTTTATATCTTTGTATTGTATCTCGACATTACTTTCAAAGTCCAAGCTAAAATAATCATTGATGACTAAAACTTTATCTTCACATAGAGCTTTAAATCGTGCATGGTATCTATACACATATTCACATTTTTCTTCTTGAAAATAAGCTTGTATTTGTTCTTCATTATTTACATCGTGCCAATAAATAGCAGCAAAAAGTAAAGCAATGGGAATCAAAAAGATTAAAAATACCATTTCGTGTCCTTGGAAAGTATTTGAAGTATTATAGTGGGTTTTGTATAAAGGGTTATTTTAGAATACGCAATAATATTTTATCTTCTCCCCAAATCCAAAGACTTTTGGAAATGAGTAGATTTCAAAATAAATCCAGGCGAAAAGAAAAGGTCTATAGGCGCTTACATCCAGTAAGTGAGAATAGAACTTTTCTTTCTCAACGAAGAGTTATGAAGAAAGATGCTTGTTTACATAAGTCTTTAGTGGACCAGTTTATATAAGGATTCTATCTCTTGCGCCCAAAGACTCTCATCAATTGTTTCTAGCACCATCGGTATATCATCCATTCTCGTATCATTCATGATAAACTCAAATGCATCCCATCCAATTTTTCCAACACCTAAACTATCATGTCTGTCCACTCGACTTCCAAGTTCCGGTTTAGAATCATTTAAATGCATACCCATTAAATACTCACGACCTACAAGCTCATCAAATTCATCCCATGTTTTATCATAGGCTTCACGTGTTCTGATATCATAACCCGCTGTAAACATATGACAGGTATCAATACAGACACCGATTCTACTTTTGTCTTCAACTTTATCAATGATGTAAGCTAAATGTTCAAACTTATATCCAAGGTTACTTCCCTGACCTGCAGTATTTTCAATAACGGCTTTCACATTTTTTGTTTTATCCAATGAAATATTAATGGATTCTGCAATGTAGTCCAAACACTGTTCTTCAGAAATCTGTCTTAAGTGAGAACCTGGATGAAAATTAAGTCTATCAAGGCCTAAAATATCACATCGCTCCAACTCAAAGATAAAACCATCAACTGATTTTTGTCTTTTTTCGGTATCTGGATTTCCAAGGTTGATTAGGTAACTATCATGAGGTAAAATATGTTTGGGTTCTACTTTTGATTCTTCTAGGTTTTTGAACCATAAGTCCAATGTTTTAGTATCAAGTTCTTTAGCATCCCATCGTCTTTGGTTCTTTGTAAAAAGAGCAAATGCCTTTGCACCAATCTCTATTGCATTTTTAGGTGCATTAAATACACCTCCACTACTGCTTACGTGTGCTCCAACATATTTCATATAAAAATTCCTCGTATTAAATTACGAGAATAGTACTATGTTAATACTTAATTAAAATATAGTTTAAAGTATTAAATATTATTTTTAGAATATCTATAATTATTAGTCAAAATAATATTTATTAAAACATATTTATAATAGTATACTAATAAAATTTTAAAAGGTTATTTTTATGCAAAAGAAAATTACTTATACTAAGTTAACGGCAAAAATTATTCTTACAACATTAATGATAACACTCATCGCGGCTTTTTCTTACGGGGAAGTCATGAAAAACAGAGCAATTCATGACCTCTCTAAAGCAGACGCAAAAAAAACTTCCATGTTAATCTTTGAATCTTTATATGCTGCAATGGAAAAAGGTTGGACGAAGAAGGATTTAAAAAGAGTCATTGCTCGAATTGACTCCATAGACAGTAATATGAAAGTCGAAGTATACAGAAGTTCCCTCGTCTCACAACTCTATGGGGAAATACAATACGATAAAGAACAAAGAACCACTAACAAAAACCTTAAAAAGGCTATACAAGGGGAAGAGGTACTTGAAGTTTTAGATAATAATAACATACGTTTTTATTATCCAATCGTTGCCAAACAAGATTGTATTTCTTGTCATACCAATGTCAAAAGTGGAAATATCTTGGGATCAATTTATATCTCTTATCCTGTGAGTGAATTAAAAGTTTCACTCAATTCTATGATAAACTTTTTTATTCTTTTTATCATCTTTTTTTCTTTTGTTATATTTTTGGCCCTGTTCATTAAATTTGACAAACACTTAGTAAAACCCATTAAACAATTCGTGGCTAATATTAATTTAATATCAAAAAACAATGATTTATCCCAAAGAGTTGATACCCCGGAGAATATAGCAGAGATACACTCTATGCAAACGGTTTTTAATAAAATGTTGGACTCCATCGAATATCAATTTTATAATGACAGTTTAACCGGTTTATATAATAGAAAAAAACTCATAGATAATTTAGACAAAAAAATAAATTCCATGTTATTGTTGATTAATATTGATGCATTTCAAGAACTGAATAATTTGTATGGTAATAGTATAGGTGATATCGTTTTAGAAAAATACGCGCAGTTTTTAGGTGATATTATGAAGGATAACTATTGCACTTTGTATCGCCTTCATTCTGATGAATTTGCTGTTTTATGTAGCCAGGATTTTGATGTAGATGAAATAAATAAATTGGCAACTTTTATTATAAATTCCACCAATAAAAAGGAATTCAAAATTGATGAGAAAACCATCATTTCAATTTCTTCCACTATTGGAATCTCCTTTGGCAAGAATCTTCTTTTAACCAATGCTGACCTTGCTTTAAAAGTGGCAAAAAGTAATAAGCAAGACTTTTTAATATATAAACCTTCTATGAACGCAGAACATGAATATGCCAATAATTTAGCATGGACAAAAAAAATAAAAGAAGCCATTACTGAGGACAAGATAATTCCTTTATTTCAGCCCATTGTTTCAACCCGTACTCAAAAAATTATTAAATATGAAGCATTAATGAGAATGATTGATAACAAGGGAGAATACATTGCTCCCATTCACTTTTTAGACTTAGCTAAAAAAAATAAGCTCTACCATTTACTCACAAAAATCATGATTTCAAAAGTATTTAATCAATTCACTAAAATTGACAGTAAAGTATCCATAAATATTTCTGTCCACGATATTTTAAACAGTGAAATTGTAGAACTTATTCTTGAAAAATTAGAAACGACACAAATAGGGCATAGAATCATTTTTGAAATTATAGAAAGTGATGGAATAGAGAATTTTGATCAAGTCATTGAATTTATTGATAAGGTGAAAACATTTGGGTGCCAAATTGCCATTGATGATTTTGGTACAGGCTATTCAAACTTTGAATACCTCATGAAATTAAAAGTAAATTTTATAAAAATTGATGCTTCTATGATAAAAAATATCGATATAGATAACAATGCATTAATGGTCACACAAACAATCATTGACTTTGCAAAAAAAATGGGGATTCAAACTATTGCTGAGTTTGTACACTCAAAATCTGTTTACGAAAAAATAAATGACATTGGAATAGATTTTGCACAAGGGTATTATTTTGGGGCGGCCAGAGATTTAGATGGAAACTAAATTTAATCACGAAGTATTTTTATCAAAATTTTCTTCTTTTTATCTCTAAATACTACTCTTTTTTCTTGTTTATCAAAAAGTTTTTTGAGAAAACTTTCTTCATACGTATCATCAAGATTTTGCGCGTTAAATGATGTTAAGGACTGGCATTTAAAAGTACTTTGACAGATTTTGTCTTTGTAAATCTCAAGGTTAAGTATCAAAGAGCCTGCACTGAAAATCTGAACTTGAGTATAGGTATCGTAAACAGAGATAAAACCTTTATCATAAAACTTCATACTGGGAGTTTTAAGCAAAATAGTCGCACTTTGGGAAAGCACAGGTTGTTTTATAGCACATCCCGTAAAGATAAAAATCAATAAAATATATTTGAAGAATTGAGACATTTTTTATCCACTATGAAATTTTGCCTTATTTTACTATAATGTCACCAAAATAAAAGATAAAGAGTAAAATTTGTTAGTACATATATGCTGTAGTGTTGATAGTCACTACTTTTTACAAAGAATGCAAGAAGAACACCCCCAAGAGAAAATTGTAGGTTATTTTTATGACCCAAATATTCATCCATACAGTGAGT
>Ga0209707_1001764_pt1 | contig 11830 bp, 10 predicted proteins | sample EN4Hudsemesocosm_FD_184630 | JGI IMG/M metagenome (GOLD analysis project Ga0209707, IMG submission 184630) | Methane-oxidizing microbial communities from mesocosms in the Hudson Canyon - EN4B Hudson Canyon (SPAdes) (version 2) | ecosystem: Environmental > Aquatic > Marine > Cold seeps | place... | reverse complement strand
CAACCTCTATATTTAATATTTTTTAATTATATTTTTTTAAATTTTGTTTATTTATTTAGGAAATGTGTCTAATAGTAAGAGATATAAGAGATATAAGAGATATAAGAGATATAAGAGATATAAGAGATATAAGAGATATAAGAGATATAAGAGATATAAGAGTTTTCAGGGGGGGGCGTTCAACAAAGAACTAAAAAGATGACACTTAAATTGATAATTGCTGTCACCCTGTCCGGCCGAATAATTTCAATAGTTTATATCGTAGTGTACTTCTATTTTTGTAGTAAATAAAACTAAGATGATCTTGTAACTCCTTATGAACTACAAAAAATTTATTTCTACTTCTTTCAAGTTCAGATAGTTCTTTCATATCGTTTATTACTCAAGAATTTATAAAAATGGTTTTCGATTCCAAGCAAATAACGCTTAAAAGAGCCTTTCGATTTTGCATGGTCATAAACCCGAACAAAATGTCTACATTTTCCTTTTACCGAATCCCCGTAAAGTAACTGAGTTGCTTTCCACATCATTTCGTTACTTGTGTACAGGCCTGCTATTTTAGTAATATGAGGATTGGCAAGAGCCTGTTGATTTCTTGAATTAGGCCAACCTGGAATAAATTCTGTAGAAGCTTCATTTATGATAACATTGTAAACGTATTGGATATTTCCAGTATCAGGTGCTGCCCAGCATGGAGGGTGATCCAAACCATTTCCTTCCTTAACAAGTTTAGCCCTCAAATTTTTATTTTGACCTCTGAAATCGTTGTTCTTCTGTAGTAATTCTTTTACTGTTTCCGCCAAGTCTTTTTCTCCCTGTTTGCCTCCAAGTGATTTCTTTATATTGTTTAATTGTGTTAATTTTTTAGTAATGTCATCCGGTGAGGATTTTAGTTGCTTCTCTAATTCTTTTAATGAATCTAAACGATCACTTAGAACTTTCTTTTCTTCTAAAGTCGTTTTAAGTTTTTCCACCGCTTGTTTTCCTATCCTTAGCTCCTTAAATATTTCTTTAGGATCAAATTCTTCAGACTTACCAAACGCCTCGGCAGCGCTAACTAAGTCTTTTTTGAGATATTCAACCTGTTCTTTTAACATTTTTTTTTCAGAATGTGCTTCATCAATTTTAAAGACTGAAAAAATCAGAAGGACAAAAAAAAGCGAAAATGCAAGTTCAGCTAGAGATGTTTCAACTATCGAATTATTAGGTTCATCCATTCGACCGTTCATTATGATTGACTTCTAATTTGTTGAATTTGCGTGGTTAATGCTCCATAGACCTGAGTAATGTCATTTGCAAGTTGCTTACTAGCCTCCTCAGTAGCTTTCGCTGACCCTTCCATGGCTAATCCAGCGTGCTGTCCTTGAGTGATAGTTTGATTCAGTACTTCATTTAACCGTATCATAACTTTTACTAAGTCAACGATAACCCCATTCATAGAGCCTAAACCAGTCATATTTTGTTGTGAACCAGCTATGACTTTAGAAATTTCCTCAGAAATAGACGAAAAATTGGAGATGTTTAGTTTCATTTTTTCACTGCTGTCGCCAAGCAACTCGCTTGATTTTTGAAGTGGTGTGCACGCATTGGATAAGAGTTTAGATATTTCACTTATCCGTAAACTCAAACCTTCAAGTTCTGAAGACAAGTGTTTTTCAGAATTAACTTTCAGAACCTTAATATTATCAAAACTAGCCACTATTTCTTTACTTGTAGAGCCTAGTGATTTCTCATACGCTATCATTTGGCGACCGACAGCTTCAATTAACGCGATTTCTACTTTATCCACATGCATTTGAATTTGTGAACCAGAATTTTCAAGTTGCTCTGAAAGTTTTGCATTAGTTCTAGTCATTGTTTTACTCAACTTTCCATAGCTTTCATTATGACTTTTTAAGGTTTCTAAAACTTCATCAAATGATCTCTTAATCGGATCAGAAACCATATTAGGTGAGACCTCAATATCATCAATTCGCTTGGCTAATGATGTGATAGATTTTGATATGGATTCCTCACCACTACGCATAGTTTCCTTGTACTGCGCTGAGATTTCTTCATTAACGTTTTCGTAATTTTCAAGCGTCTTCATTAAGGTTGCTTGGGTATGGGTATGTACTTTAGTAAGTGACGAAATTGTCGTTGATGTGAGTGTTTCAAGTTGCTCTGTAAAGGTAGCTAAAGATTTTTCTATACTGTCTTCTAACCGCTTACGTTGTCCAGTTGCTTTAAATGAAAATGATGTAGTAATTAATCGAGCTACTAGCCCTATTACTGTAGTAACCAAAGCAGCTCCAAAACTACCTACAATAGTATTTATATCAACATTATCATTTATTGATAAATAAAATAGCGCAGACCCAAGAGAAATAAGTGTAAAAACAAATCCCATATAATAATAACTGTCACCAATTATTGATTGTGATAATTGGGTATCCTTATTTGCTATGCGGATATAAAGCAGCATTACTGCCACAGGAGCTATTACAGCAAGCAATGTAGAGTTAAATAGTACTCCAATAGCAATAAGCGAGCCACCGGTGACTATTGCAATAATGAAATGAGTCGTAATCGACGCATATTGATGTTGAACGGCCGTGCGACCACTGACTAAATCTTCACTTTCCATGTTTACCTCAGTTAACAGTTTTAACGGATGAAACAAATCCGTTATTGGTTAATATATGCTGATTCCAAAATTCGATATGCCCTCGATTTTGAAGTGAAATATGCTTTTCCATAATAAGGTAAAAAATCTGAACATCAACTCCTTCAAGTAATGGTTGCATTGTCAGCGCATAAGGTGTTTTGGAGAACTTTATATAATCAGGGCTACCTCGATAGTGCGAATACTGCTGTGTATGATGGAGCATGTCCGAGACAATCACTAAACGTTTTTTAGTGGCACGGCTATCTAGAAAGTTATTAACAGAAACAAACTTTATCATTTCAAGAATTGGTGACTGAGTAGCTGCATGGAGCCCAGTCAGTTCATCGACAGCATTTGTAAAACGGTTATAAAATAAAGTTTCCCAGTGCTTTTTGAGTCGATTGATATTAGATGTAACTCCACTCTTATTACTTCCATCTCCAGGATTACAAACACTGAACTTTTGACTCTTCATATTAATAGTTTCATCAAGAACATAAAGTGAGAAACGCTCATCGATAATAGCTGAAGATAGCATGAGTCCTATTTCTTTTTTGATCCTTAATGCTTGGGTATCACTAAAATTATCAGTTGCATCGATGACAACAATTGTCTCTCTGGATATCTCTTTATCTACTCTGCATGCAGTTTCAGGATCTCGTTTTACCGCAGGTGCAACGTAATAAAAAAATGCAGCAACCCCTGCTACTAATAATAATGCACCTCCTACAAGTAGTATTATTCCTTTTCGATCTGCATCTTGTTGTCTTTTTCTACGGCTCATACACTTGCCTTATTATTTACGGTTTTCTGGTGTTTCTCTTTAATGACAAGTAATTTTTGCCTTATTTCACTCAGGTCTGTAGCAAGGCGCTCTCGATCTTCATGTAACTCATCACGCTTACTTTTATAGTCAAACTCCAGTTCTTTATAGTCTAAACTTACATCGATTGGTTGGTTGAAAATAATAGGCTTATCTGAACTTCGATTCGCCACATTTACATCTCTATAACGTGAAATTATATATCTTAGCGCTTTTTCCAAATGCGTATGATAAGACTTCAAAATTGTTTTTTGTTGCTCAAAACCACTAGCAGAGTCGTTGACCTGCTTGCTTTTTAACTGTATTGCTTTAAAACAGAAATCGAGATTTTCTTCAAAATCTTGATGAGCCTCCTCTATAGTGTCGTTAGCAATTTCCTTATCATCAGACAAATATCCGTGTTGTTTATCTCGCTTTCTAGCTAAAGCACCGTAGCCAGGATAGGCATCATCAGCCTTATAACCTTTATATACGGCTCCTAAATAAAAAATCACTCCTAAAAGAAATAATAGCCATGATTGCACATCCGAGATCGACAGTATGCCTTCTCTAAATGTTTCAATGGCCTTTGATGCTGCGTTGTCAGGGTCGAGCGTCATTGCCGTTCGGTAATGAGCGACTAATAGGTTAAATACGAATGAGGTCGCCGTCCCAAGAGCAGCGCCACTCCAGCCAAGTACTACTTTCCATTGTTGGCAATGATTCTTATATCGCAATGCAAATGCCCCAGTAATTCCACCTATGGAAACATTAAAAAAAGCTATTACTAATGCGATACCAACACCACCCACGAGCCCAGCATCACTCCCTTCTGCAAAGAACACTCCGTTTAAAGCAGATTCGATGATGATTGTGATGATGAAAAAAGCGTAGGTTGAATATTGACTATCGGGGTAGTGGTGCATTCTCCTAAGTTTATTTAGTTTCTTAAAAGAATGTAAGTCATCACTTACCGACTCGTAACTCTCCTTTTCTGCACCAATATCTTCCAACATACTGCTTAATTTAGAAGATAAATGTTTGTCGAATTCATTAGATAATTCGTAAGCCGCGTTTACTTCTTTTCTGGCGCTTAACATTAATATATCATCGCGAAGTCGGGACACTGATTCTTCTGCTCTATTTTGCGCTTGAAGCATATCACTTTCTAGCTTTGAGCATAAATTCAATTCGTTCGAGTCCGGTTCAATTGCAGTTGAATCTGGAATATTTAGGCGAGCAGCTTGCTTGGCAATAGTTTCTATGTCCAATTCAAGCGCTAGTTCATCATTATTAATGATAGGTAATTCAACTGGCTTATATATGGATAAAACCGTCTTATTTTCATTGTTTTTGAACACTAATAAAGTCCTAATCTGTTAATATTTAGCGTAAGCATTACACAACATAAAACCTTTTCTTGCGATTGCTTTTATTTTAGTAACAATTATAGTCTTTCATAGACTGCACCTGTCTAACATCCGTTGACACTTTCTACGGTCATCTGAATGCGGTTGTTATTTTACTTCCAATCTAATTTGCTTAAAAGCTAAGTGAAGTTAATAGTAGGGATTACAATCGGTATAGGTCTTAAGCCCATTGCTACTAATACACTGTAGCTTTAATAATGATTTTATCTGAATTTCATTATCCCTAACTTAAACATTTAACCAAATTGCTTTGCTTTAGCGATATGCCTTTTATCAGCTGTTATAAACTGACACTCTTGGGTAATGGCTAAGGGCTGGTAACTTGCATCATAAAAAGACGGAAAACCTGATTTTTCATGTCCTTGCTCACTTAAAGTTGTAATTAAGTCAATGGCTTGTTAGTGAACGGGTTCTTTTAAAAAAGCTTACAAAAAACACAGAAATCTAAAACAGTACTATTTATGATCATCATCATTCGCATTGGTTGATCGCTTATTACCTTAACGCAAGTGTTGACTTATAGGTTCTGAGGATTAATCAGTACTGACAGCTTAAATCCCTTTAATCATATCAAGAAACTTGGCGCTATTTTGTTTTTTCTTTAATTATTTAAAGGCTACCTGAGCCAAGAAATTTTTAAAGCCCCCTTACCTATAAGCCTTTACGATATTAAGGCACACTTATAGCTATTGGCTCTTTTAAATTGTAATTGTCAACAATAGTTCTTGGTAAATAAAATACCTGCCCAGCCAATTTAAAATAATTATCACCTTTTTTGTTCTTCAGTATCATATCACCTGATATATATACAAAATTGGGTACAGATATTCGATGAAAATAAGCCAGTGAAACTGTAATCAACAAATTTCTGTATTCCTCTGTAGTTTGCGGGTTTCTTAATAGCGTAATTAAGCGCTGCTTTATTTGTGACTTACTGGATTTAGGCCGACTAAGTATTTCTTCTTTTTTCACAGGCACTTTTATGTCAATTTGATACTGCTGCTTTAAAAAGTTAATAAATCCTGAAATAGCTGCACGTTGCCCTGGACTAACCCATAAAAAACCTTCTAACACTGCATTATTTGGTTTTGCTAACTCAAAATGGATGCAAATATCACATAATTTAACAGCAGGTGTTAATGCCAGTCTGATTGAGCGAATAGTAGTTTTATTTTTAGCTAATTTTTTATGTAAAATATTTGAATATTCTTGTAGGGATTTTTGAGAAAAAGAACCTTTTTTAAATCTATTCAAGTATCGCTCAATACTATCAATATTCGAATACTCTTCCTTTGTTACTTTATCAATAGTAATGATTTTTTTTACATCAAAGAACAGGGTCACAAGCAAATTTCTTCTGGTTTCTGCAACAGTATACGTATCAACAACTTCTTTATAAGTAGGTATCCTGTTGAGACTATTTGCAAGCTCATCAAGTTTAATAAAATATGGAAGATATAGGTTGATATGTGCTGATGAATAATGAACACTACGTGTTTCTAGTAACCAATCACAGAATTGTTGATAATAGTTAGAAAGGTATGGTGATAATGCACTTAAATCAAATTTAGCCCTTCTTTTGAAAGTTCTCAACTGGCTACAAGACAAACATATATGTCCTGAACCTGGTGAGATTTCTGCATTACAATATCTACATTGTCTAGTGACTTCTATCGCACAAACTTTACAAATAGGGTTCTTATTAAAATCATAGAAATAAGGATTTTTTCTATATTTGCACTTAAAGCACAATGGCAGTGTCTCTGAAAAACAATGCGCGCAAATCAACTCTATTCCTGTTTTTAATTTTCTATTCGCAACACTTGTGTTCTTTTTATTACACCTTGAGCATTGTTTTAACTCTCTAAAGTATTTACCACAAGACTTACAAACAGCACCAAATTCAGTTACCTTGTATCTTCCTGATACTTTTTTATTACACCGAATACATGGCGTATTATCATAAAGGCACTTTTTACAAATAGGAGTCTTCATTTTATCTAAAATACGTTTTCTTGTATTACAGATGCTACAATTTTTTAATTTAAAGAAAATTGAAAAACAACCGGTACAAAAACATCCACCTTGATAGCAATATTTTCGTCCAAGTATAGTTTTATTACAATGTTTGCATTTGAGCCTATTCACAAGAACGACTTTATTTTACTCATCAATAAGTCAACTTCCGGTTTTGAAAGGGCTTTAATTGGTGTCCTATTTATAACTCTACTATCATTAATGCGCTCTTTATTTAAAAGATTGCCATGTATTTCTTCGATAATTACAGGCCGTTCATTACCAACATTAAACATCTGTTTTGTAATGCCACATTCCACTAGCAGCTTAATTAATTCACTTTTAGATAACTTAAATAAACGGGAAACTGCCAGCATTAAGAAGTATCGTTCCATAACTGGATATTTTTCAAAAGTACCACCTTTAGAGTGTGAAAAATTTAGTTCATCGATATTTAGCCCTAATTCTGAAAATAGATGCTGAAAAGGTACTGACTTTTGATGTGCTTTATGCAAAAACAACAATAAATAATGTAATACGGTAAAAAACTCTCTGTAACTTGCTATTCCTAATGGGCACCCTGAAATGTCCTCCCTTGCAAGAATTCTGTTTACTACTAATTGAAAAGCAACAATATCATCATGAGCTTTGATTGAAGGAGTTGTTGATAAGTTTCTTTTACAAGAAGTGCATAGATTTAAATCTGTACTATCATATGTCACAAGGTGAGGAGAAATAACAGTATTGCAATCTGGACAAAAAATTGACAGAAGTATCTGGTGGTCAGGACAAACTGTGTTCCATGCTAATCGCCATGATTTTTTAAAATATACAGAGGTATTGTTTAAACACTGAGAGCAAAAGTGCAAACCATTAGTTCGCGTTCTATTCCTATGCCCTAGTGGAATTACCCAAGGCCAAATATTATTTAAGTTAAGATTTTTTCTATTAAGAATATTTTCAATAGTTGGTTCTAACGTCATTTCCATTAAATCTTTGACAGGCAGGCCAGAAGAATTTGATAATATAATTAGTTTTTCAACTGGTATGCTCCGGTCAATATCCAGTGTCCATGTCCGCCAATCACCCCATATAGCCCCAGTTAACCCTACTGGGTCAGAGCTATTTGCAATAGATACCCTAATAACCCATGAGCTTAATAATTCTTCAGGAAAAGGTTTAGGGTTAATTGGCCATATATGCACTATATATTCCTTTTGCGAATGCCATTTGTTTTTTTCAGCCAACTATGCCGCTTTATAATATCCAGCGTAACTTCCTCAGATTCTTCATTAATTGCGCAAACTGTACATTCAACCAACAGTCTATTTAAATCGCCAAGATTTCCAGTTGAAATAGAATGTAAAAGTGTCGCTTTTTCTCGTGAGGCTAAATCAGATGGTTTTTGTAGTGGCAACCTAGCTTCAAAACTTTTTAATAAAACCCTGAAGTTTTTATCTAATTTCCATTCTGGCAAATGAAATACATCAAACCGACTGGCATGTTGGGGGTCGGTGTGTAAAACCATTAGCGCGTCTTTAGTACCAACACCAACAATAGGGATTAATGTCTCATTCCCTAAACTTTTTAAAACATTCATCATGCTTCTTTGCTGAGCAGCCGTACCGCCAAGTAAATTATGGATTTCGTCAAATATTAAAATTTTTACCTGACAACTTCTAAGTAAACCCTTTACTTGATACCTTAGTTTAATAGACGTTTCATTTGGACGAAATGGCGACATGAAGTTTTCTAAGATAGCTAAATATAATCCTTTTTCACTTACTGATGCAGGAAACTGTGCAAGAATTACAGGTTTTGATGCTTGAATTTCATGTAAATCATTTTCAAATGTAGTATCTGGATTTTTCTTTAAGAAATAATTTATTGCAGATGTTTTCCCCATGTTTGAATCGCCATAAATAAGTAAATTTTGCATTCTTGACTTGGAAGGTTGTTCCATTATTTGTTGCAAAACATTACTGAGGTCTATTATTTTGGGGTAATCAAGATTTATAGGGTACTTTAAAATTTTAAGCCGCTCATTTTTATCTAATAAGGCTAATTCCCTAGTTTCTTTATTTAGGTGATTAAAATCATTTATTGTTGCTAGCTCTTCATCAATATGCTTCAACGTCATCATCCCATAAATCATCTATTTCATCTTTAACAACAGTTTCTTCGGAAAGAGAATTGGTTTGTATTATTTTTTTAGAGTTTTGATGTACCTTTGTCTTTTGGAGTTTTCGTCGTGCTGCTTTAGATTGTTTTTCTTCGGCCTTAGCTAAATTATTCATCAATTCTTGTGAATCAGTTAATTGATGCATAGATTGGAATGCTTCACCTCTCTCTTTTAGAAGTTTTTTAGTGGTGTTAAACTCCCAAAGACTCATTGGTTTTACTGACTGATCCGCTAAAGGAATTTTATAATAAACTTGTGAATTCGATTCAAAAAACCAAACGTATGTGATGTCTCTTATATCCCGTCTAAAAATGAAAGTTTTTATCTTTTTAGTTGTAGGGTCAACTTCCTTTATTGACTGCCTTAATACATGATCATAATAATTTAGACCACCTATGTTAACGCCATTTTTTTGAATTGTTCGTCTTGCTATAGGCAAAAAGTCAATTAATACAGTTTCAGGGTCTGTTGGTTTTGGTAAAAAACCAACGCCATCATTATGAAGATCTCCAAAAATACCATCATTCCAACGAAGCTGCGGGGGAATATCTAGTCCTGAATGTATTTTTTTATGATAGATTTGAGTGATATATATTAATAACCACTGTTCAAATGCTGAAAAAGACATACAAGCATTTTTATCTGAATCATAAGTGGACCTTTCTTTAATATTTGAAAAAGTAGTTCCAGGTAAAGAATGTACTTTTTTAAGAACGGTTCCTAGTAGTCGCTCAATATGCCCACCATAATTCGTTTTATTAACAGGCCTAAATTCCAAATTAATATTATAAGGTAAACAAGATTCTCTCAGTGTCTCCCCCCTGAAATCTGCTCCATTATCAACATGTATCGTATTCATAAATCCCCAAACGGGCCATGTAGCATCAACGTTGTGTTCCTGTAGCCACATTTCTTTAGGTAAAACAGAATGAGCAATACACATTGCTACTGAGGTTGTTGATGGAGGGTCAAGAGATAGATAATACCCAGTTATCATTCGACTATAGATATCAATAGCTACTGTGATCCAAGGTCTACCTATCGGTAATCGGTTTTCATCATCAACCAAAATAATATCCATCGGAGTATGGTCGATTTGGACAACTGACAAAGGGTGATCAGCATTAGGGAAAGTTCCTGGAGCAGGGTTATAGCGAGTTCTTGCTAATGATTTTTCCCCTCGTTTAGTTAATTGATCTTTTGTTGAAATTTGAGAGATTCTTGAGCGAATAGTATTTTTACTTGGAGGTTTTATGTTTGCTTTTTTGCATGCAATTGCTACTAAATGAATTATTTCTTGTGCTGAAAGGCGTTGAGGGGTTAAATAGTGCTCCTCAATGATTTCAGAAACAATTGATTCTTGTTCTTTAGTAATGCGTGATTGACCAGTCGCAGCTCCAGGTTTTCTTGGTAATAATGATGTCATTACCCCAGAGGTCTTGTATCTAGCTAGCCAACGGTAAACTGTTGTATGTGCTAATTCAAATTCATTTGCTCGACTCTCAATTGCTTTGCGCCCTGGATTATTCAGTAATGGTTTAATTATCTCAAATCGCTTTTCTATTTTTAACCAATTAGCATCTGATATTTCAGCGGAGTCACCATGAACAAAACCATTATCAAAAGTATCTTGATCAATCGCAGAGATATCTTTAATTAGCAATACTTGAGTCTTGCCCGTTTTTATATCAAGTCCAGTTATTTTTTCAAAATCAATTATTTGACTGACCTTATAAGTATGATCATTACATTTAACATACTCATTAAGCCTTATTTGTAGTCGCCTTCTATCAGCCTTTACACTGCTTTGTCCTTCTATACCGCTCATGATCCACCTTTAAAAACCGAGGTTAGTGTGTGTTATTCCAAATAGTCGTAGTTATATTTAATGGACGGCCCATATCACAAAGTAATTTGTGCTTTGAAAGTAAATGCCAAATTTGAAACTTGGCAGTTCTTTTATCTGCTTCACTAGAATATAAATACTTAAGCAGCTTTTCTACACTTACATTTTTCTTCTTTGTAATGTAATTAATAATTCTTAGTTCTTCATGTGCATCATATTGATGGTTTCTATGCCGTTTCAAAAAATTAATGTTGTCAAGGCAAGTGCTTCTGATTCGAGATTCATCATAAATACAAAATATCCAGCCTTGCTGTCTTGCATGAGCAGTGCCTATCTTAAGTTTAGGTCTAATAGCTAGCCAGTTTTTCTTTAAAAGATTGTTAGGTTTTACTTCAATTAATTTAGATACATTTAACTTATAATTACAGAGTGGGTGAGGTGGGTGATAATGAACTAAAAAGTCCGGCGTATAGGTAACTTCTCGTCCATTTTTGTTTGTATACTCTATAGTTACTGGTTGTTCAATAACATCTGTAACACAAGGGTCATACTCCATTATCATTAATAAATCTCGCTCAAGTGTAGATTCAAATTGGATGTTTTTTTTACCCCTGAACGGAAATACTCCTGATACACTACCGTAGGTATAGCCAATTTTTCTTTTTTTTTGTGAAATTCGCATTAATTTTTATTTTTAAAGGTAAGCTTGTAGCATCAATTATTGGAAAAAGGTAAGGGTGTAGCAGTATATGTTGGTATTTGTAGCAGTAATTATTGAAATAATCGGTCATAACCTATTGATAAAGTCAAAAATTGTAGCATTAATTATTGGAAATGTCAGGGGCAGTAACCCAAAACCGGGCGAAATTTCCTTGGCGCATAACGGCACCTTATTTTTAGATGAGCT
>Ga0209707_1001763_pt1 | contig 11833 bp, 10 predicted proteins | sample EN4Hudsemesocosm_FD_184630 | JGI IMG/M metagenome (GOLD analysis project Ga0209707, IMG submission 184630) | Methane-oxidizing microbial communities from mesocosms in the Hudson Canyon - EN4B Hudson Canyon (SPAdes) (version 2) | ecosystem: Environmental > Aquatic > Marine > Cold seeps | place... | reverse complement strand
TCAGCCTTAATAGTCAAGATCATATCTTGCATACTGGCATTTTCATGGCCTTCACCAATAATTTGCATAGATTGCATTAACGGCACACCTGATGACATCATTGTTGCTAACATACGACTAAATACAGCAATATCACCAGGTTTTATTGGAGGCTTTTTAGCAGCAAAAAGGTCTCTAGGTTTCTTTTTAACTTTAAGCGGGATAATGCCTTGTCTGCGAAGTAATGCTTTTACGATATTGGCATTCTGCCCAGACATTTGCCCTTTAGTTCGCTTACCTGTTTTGTCCGTTCCCTGCCATAGGAAAATGGGGTCTAGTTTTTGTTTAGTTACTTTTGCTTTTTCTTTTGCCTGTGCCATCGTTTACTCCTTGATTACACGGTTTAGCTCTTCAAGACTTGTTAAGCCTGACGCTACTTTTTTGAGGCCTGACTCTCTAAGATCAGCGATGCCTTCTTTTCTCGCTTGATCACCTAATTCCATGGCGTTTCCGCCATCCATAATAATGCGACCCATGGCTTCTGAAATAGGCATTACCTGATAAATACCGACCCGCCCTTTATAGCCTAAAGTACAACTTTCACAGCCAACGGCTTTATAAACGGTGAGTCCGTTATCAATTTGTTCTTGGTTAAAACCTTCTTCTATAAGTGTATCTACAGGAACGTCTTCAGGTGTTTTACAGTTACTACACAAACGGCGACCTAATCGCTGAGCAATAATGAGAGATACCGCTGAAGCAATATTAAAGGCTGGCACGCCCATATTGGCCAAACGGGTTAATGTTTGTGGCGCATCATTGGTATGCAGTGTTGAAAATACCATATGACCTGTTTGTGCGGCTTTAATAGATATTTCTGCTGTTTCTAAGTCACGAATCTCACCAACCATGATGATATCTGGATCTTGTCGAAGGAATGCTTTTAAGGCTGCAGAGAAGGTGAGGCCGACAGTCGGATTGACATTAACCTGATTGATACCAGCTAAACTAATTTCAGCAGGATCTTCTGCAGTAGAAATATTTCTATCATCAGTATTAAGAATATTTAGAGCAGTATAAAGAGATACTGTCTTACCACTACCTGTTGGGCCTGTAACTAATACCATGCCATAAGGTTGATGCATGATATCCATAAATATTTTTTTCTGATCTTCTTCATAACCGAGGGCATCGATACCCAGTTGAGCACTGGTGGGATCAAGAATACGTAAAACAATCTTTTCACCGAATAAGGTTGGGCAGGTATTTACACGAAAATCAATCGTTTTAGTTTTAGATAATTTGAGCCGCATCCGACCATCTTGAGGAACACGACGTTCGGCAATATTTAAACGAGATAATACTTTCAATCGAGCAGAAATTCGTCCTGCAGTTGAGATAGGTGCAGTCTTAACCTCATGCAACATGCCATCGATACGGGTACGTACACGGTAGACCTTTTCATAAGGTTCAAAGTGAATATCTGAAGCCCCGGCTTTAATGGCTGTTGTCAGAATGCTCTGGATAAAGCGAACAATGGGCGTTTCATCAGCATCAGAAGAACCTGGATCATCATTTTTGACCTCATCTGGCCCCATTTCCAGCTCATCAAAATCCTCGTCACCAAAGTCATCTATTTGGTTAACCGACGTGTCTAATGCTTTTTCAATCGTCGCTGATAATTGTACTTCATCAACAAGAATGGGTTGTGTTGCTAAACTAGTATTAAATTGGAAGGCATCTAATGCTTGCAGATTGGTAGGATCTGACATGGCGACATAAAGTCGACTGCCATGCTGATACAAAGGGAAAGCATTATGTTGACGAATTAGCTTTTCATCAATGAGAGTAGTTGCTGCCAGCTCCAGATTCATGGTGTTTAAGTCAAATAAAGGAACACCAAACTCTTGGGATGCTGAGGCGGCAATTTCTTTACTACCAAGAATATTTTGATTGACTAGATAAGTAACAAAGGGCTGATTTGACTCTTTGGCCTTTTGTTGTGCGGCTTGAGCATCATCTTCACTTAGTAATCCATCACTAATAAAGCGTCTTGCTAAACCACTGAGCCTAATTGGTGTTTCCATATTCGCAGCTGCGACCTCGCACAATATTTTCTTTAAGTAATACCTGAATAAAGGCTTATCTTATGGAAGTTGGAAAATAAATTCTAGTTTGCAAGTTGAGACGTGCGACTTAGTTCACGTATATACTGCTACCAATAACGAGTTTTGAGGATGGATGAAATGCAAAAAATGAGCCGTTGGAAACAGCTTGCGATAGCCTGTGCAGCACTGACATTATTGGTAGCATGCGGCCAAAAAGGTGATTTATATTTGCCTGAAGGCAGTAATTTAATTAGTTGGATAGGTTAATTTCAAATGGACCACTTTCAGTATACAAATGGTGAGCTACATGCCGAGAATGTCGCTGTGTCAGCGATCTCAGAGCAGTTCGGTACGCCGACTTATATATATTCACGAGCAACATTAGAGCGACATTGGCATGCCTTTGATAATGCTTTTGAAGGTATGACTCATTCAGTATGTTATGCCGTAAAAGCAAATTCTAACCTTGCGGTACTTAATGTATTAGCACGATTAGGTTCTGGTTTTGACATCGTTTCAGCAGGTGAATTAGCGCGCGTTTTAGCCGCAGGTGGCCGAGCAGATCGGAGTGTTTTTTCTGGTGTAGGTAAAACGGTTGCGGAAATTCAATATGCTTTGCAGCAAGGTGTTCGTTGTTTTAATGTTGAATCAATAGCTGAGTTATCTCGAATCAATGAGGTTGCGGGTGATTTAAAAATGCGTGCTCCGATATCTATTCGAGTTAATCCTGATGTGGATGCACAAACGCATCCTTATATTTCAACGGGCTTGAAAGAAAACAAATTTGGTATTGCGATTGAGCTAGCTGAAGATGTGTATCAACAAGCTTATGCGATGAAGAATTTAGATGTGGTGGGGATTGATTGTCACATCGGTTCACAGCTTACCTCTGTTTCTCCTTTTGTAGACGCTTTAGAACGAGTTTTAACATTAATTGATGCATTGGCTGAACAAGGAATACAGTTGAAACATCTAGATATTGGTGGTGGATTAGGTATTACCTATCAAGATGAAACACCACCAAGTCCGGCAGAATATTCAGCAGCATTACGTGAATTATTAGAAGGTCGTGATTTAGAAATATTATTAGAGCCCGGCCGTGCTATTGCAGGTAATGCCGGAATTCTAGTGACAAAAGTTGAGTATTTAAAACCAACGGAAGATCGGCATTTTGCGATTGTTGATGCGGCAATGAATGATTTGTTGCGTCCAGCTTTGTACCAATCATGGCAGGAGATTCAACCCGTTATAGAATCAAGCGAAGCACCAACACAGCAATACGATATTGTTGGACCTATTTGTGAGACAGGTGACTTTTTAGGTAAAGATCGTGCCTTAGCTATTGAGGCCGGTGACTTATTAGCGATTCGCAGTGCTGGAGCCTATGGTTTTACAATGAGTTCAAACTATAACTCTCGTCCGAGAACTGCTGAAATAATGGTCGATGGTGACACTGTTCATCTTGTACGTGAACGAGAAAGTATTGAGTCACTATATGCTGGGGAACATCTCTTACCAGAGTAAATAGTCATGTTGAAATTTAGCAAAATGCACGGACTAGGTAATGACTTTGTTGTTATCGATGCCATTAATCAACAACTTGAATTAACTTCATCTCAAGTTAAATTTTTGGCTGATCGACGTCGAGGCATTGGCTGTGATCAACTTTTACTCGTTGAAACATCAGAGCAAGAGAATGTTGATTTCCGTTATCGTATTTTTAATGCTGATGGTAGTGAAGTCGCTCAATGTGGCAACGGTGCCCGTTGTTTTACTCGATTTGTACGTGACAAACAATTAACAGATAAAGATACGATTGCTGTTGAAACAGCATCAGGTGTGATTTATCCTAGCTTGCAAGAAGATGGCAATGTGACTGTGGATATGGGTGTGCCTCGTTCAAACCCTAGAGATATCCCTTTTATTACTGAGCAACAAGCAACAAGTTATTTACTCTCTTTACCAAATGGACAGTCTGTCACAATGGGGGCTGTTTCAATGGGTAACCCACATGCTGTTATGCTGGTAGAGGATATTCAAACTGCGAATGTTGAAACATTAGGACCACTGATAGAGGATCATAGTCAATTTCCTGAGCGTGTGAATGTCGGGTTTATGGAAGTTGTGAGTCCTAATGAGATTAATTTGCGAGTTTATGAACGTGGAGCAGGTGAAACAAAAGCTTGTGGTACTGGAGCATGTGCTGCGGTGGTAGTAGGTATTCAACAAGGTTTGTTAGCAAAAGAAGTGACAGTAAGACTACCGGGTGGTGATTTAGCGATAGTTTGGGCTGGTAAAGATGATTCTGTATGGATGACTGGGCCAGCAACACAAGTATTTGATGGAGAAATTGCGTGGGCAACTCTGAACAATTATTAACTGCAGAACAGGTTAAAAACTATTTACAACAAAATAGTGATTTTTTTATAAATCATCCTGAGGTATTAGATTCTATTCAGCTCGTCAATGCGCCAGAAGGCACTATTTCTTTAGCACAACGTCAAAGTGAGCGACTACAATCTAAAAACCAGCAGTTACACCAGCAATTAAATATGTTGATTGAAAATGCACGTCAAAACACGGCGTTACAATCCAGAGTTCATCAGCTATGTTTACGCTTAATGGATGCACCTTCATTTGGTACATTATTACCGATGTTAATGAAAGAGCTTAAACATGAGTTTAAGGCTGATGAGGTAGCCCTTCGTTGGTTTTATGCGGGTGATGTAGAGCCACAATTACCAGATATGGGTGAGAATATTGTGTCACAACATGCTGATGCCGATAGCTTACGTATATTCGATAAATTACTTTCAAAACAAAAACCGGTTTGTGGTCGTTTAACTAAGGCTCAAAAAGAACTCTTGTTTGCCAATAAAGCAGATAAAGTTCAATCAGTTGCATGCCTTCCCTTAGGGCATAATCCTTGCGCTGGATTATTAGCTATAGCAAGTTATGATGAAGACCGTTTTCATGCTGATATGGCAACAGATTATTTAAGTTTTCTTGGTGAAGTAACGATGCGTTTATTACGACCACATCATGACTACGGAAAATAGTCAGCAAGCTGAGGTTGATGATTTTCTGTGTTATTTAGAGCAGGAAAAACGAATGTCACCGCATACGGTGAGCAATTACCAGCGCGACTTAAAACAGTTCTTATTATTCTGTGCTGACGTTGAGTTGACTCATTGGCGATTAGTAAAAAGTAGTCATATTCGTCAATTTATTGCCCAATTACATCGACATGGTTTGGCAGGACGTTCTATTCAGCGACTTCTATCTGCTATTCGTAGTTTATATCGCTTTCTGATTCGAGAAGGCTTGGCTGATAATAATCCTGCTCAAGCTGTACAAGCCCCTAAAGTTGAAAAGCGACTTCCCTCTACACTAGATGTAGATCAAATGAGTGGGCTGTTAGATGGGAGAGCCCCAGATACGGTTATTTCTTGTCGAGATCATGCGATGATGGAATTATTTTATTCATCTGGTCTACGTTTAGCAGAGCTTGCTAGTCTCAATATTCGAGATGTAGATTTTGGTGACCACTTAGTTTATGTCACCGGTAAAGGTAATAAGAGCCGAGTTATCCCTGTTGGTTCACAAGCGCTCAATGCTTTGAAAAAATGGCTAAGTAAGCGCGATGACCTTGGTTTTTTTGAACAAACGGCATTATTTATTACTCAGCAGGGGAATCGACTAGGCGTTCGTTCAATTCAAAAACGTTTAAGTCATTGGGGTAAAAAACAGGGGATATCAGATAAAGTTCATCCGCATCGCCTGCGACATGCCTTTGCTTCACATATGTTAGAGGCGAGTGGAGATCTAAGAGCTGTACAAGAGTTATTGGGTCATGCGGATATTTCTACTACGCAAATTTACACTCATGTAGATTTTCAACATCTTGCCAAAGTGTATGATTCAGCACACCCTCGTGCAAAGAAGAAATAAACTGTATTATATTTATAACAGTATTTATGTGACAGGGTTCCCATGAAAATTTTACTTGCCGAAGATTCAAAAACAAATCAAATCTTGATTAGCGCCTATATTGAAGAGGCGGGTCATGAGATTGAGATTGCTCAAAATGGCCAAGAAGCGATAGACCAGTTTACTCATGAGCGTCCTGACTTGGTATTAATGGATATGATTATGCCGGTTAAAGATGGCATAGAAGCAGCGCAAGAAATTAGAGCACTTTGTGAGCAAGATGGTGACTGGGTGCCAATAATATTTTTGTCGGCAATGAGTGAGTCAAAAGATATTGTGCGTGGGATTGATGCTGGTGGCGATGATTATTTAACTAAACCAGTAGAAGATGTTGTTTTACATGCAAAATTACGTGCGATGCAGCGTATTTCTGATATGCGACACCAATTACAGCAAGCAAATCATGAGTTGCGCATGATGGCTGTTAAAGATGGATTGACAGGCATCGCCAATAGGCGTCATTTTGATGAAGTGCTAACTAAAGAGCTTAAACGAGCCATGCGATCAGGAACACCTGTCTCATTAGTGATGTGTGATATTGATTTTTTCAAACCCTATAATGATAATTATGGGCATCAAGCTGGCGATGATTGTCTGAAATATGTCGCTCGAACGATGGCTAAAGTATCAAAACGACCTGGTGATCTTGTTGCTCGATATGGAGGTGAGGAATTTGGAGTAATTCTTCCAGAAACGGATCTCGCAGGAGTACAAGTCATTGCTGAAGCTGTTCGTGCTGCGGTTGATCAGTTGAATTTATCTCATAATTATTCACTTGCCACTGATCATGTCACTATTAGTTGTGGGGTGGCGACAGTCAGTCCAAGTATTGACGATGATATTACTGTGATGGCAAAACAGCTAATAAAAACGGCAGATAAAGGCTTGTATCAAGCTAAAGATCAAGGCCGAAATCAAGTAGCGGTTATTTCTTAAAATTAAGACTGTTCTTACTCAACGATTGAGGTCATTGAAAAATACCCAAGCATGATTGCTTGAGCGTTTATCGTTCATCTAGAATAAATTGACACTGCCAACCGTATCTGCGGAAACAGACTCAAAATGTTTTTTCTCATCAGCAAGTTGATCGACTAAGTGAGTAAGACTCGCACTTGCTTCTTCTGCTTCAAGAAAGTTCTGTAGAAGTTGTATTTGAAGCTCTTTATCTTCCTGCCAATCCTGTCGAAGAACATCGAGTAAAGAATGCACTTTGTTATGAACGATGCTATGAGGCTCTGCAATACTTGCATAGACAGGTAAGTGACTGTATTGAGATTGACCATCACCAGTGTCATACCATTTCCCAAAGCGACAAGAGTGGTGGTTTGATGCAACAGCCTGGCCTGACTGGCCATCTGGATCATTTGTTTCAACAGCATAATAAGCGCGTTGCATATAAATCATATGGTCGACTTTAATTAATGCCGTATTACAAATGACTTGAGTATTAGATACCATTTCATAGGTTTTCTGGGCACCTGCGGCTACACGATCAAAACTGACTTTAAATTCATCGATAAGCTGTTTCGAATCATCCGAAATAGTCGCCATGGTATCGGTATCTTCAGACATGATTTTACTAGCAGATGAGAAACGACCAATAATGCTAGAAATTTGTTCAGCAGCATCTTTTGTTGTCCCTGCTAATTTTTTCACCTCATCGGCAACCACAGCAAAGCCTCTACCATGTTCACCTGCACGAGCAGCCTCAATGGCCGCATTAAGCGCTAATAGATTGGTCTGCTCTGCAACACCAACAATCATTGAAACCATCTCTTTAATTTCTTCACTGCTTTCAGAAAGTTCTTGTGAACTTGTCCGCATAGCAGTTGATTTTTCAACAATGATATTTAGACGCTCGTGTAGGGTATTAGCATTACCCTGATTATTGATTGCGCTTTTTACAGATTCTTTAGATAACCCTTCTACAATCAACATATCATCTGCAATAGTGCTGAGATCACGCTGACTATGAGTAATGCTCTCTAGTAGGTTTTCAGATTTTTGTTTTCCTAAAGTTGAGAACATTTCATCTTGTTTTTGTTTCCAATAAGAGTCGGCTAATGAGTCAACAGATTTGGCAATATTGGCAAGCTGTGGATGATAACCATGGCTTATGCCTTTTGACAGAGGCTTACGATAATATTCTTGATACTCTGCAGCAGTGAACGATGATTCAGATTCACGCATGACCGCTTCAACTTGGTCGATAGCATTATTTAATAACCAGGCAAGACCATAGAATGGGTCATCTTTTGGTATATGAGTTACACGATATTCCAATTTACCCATTCGAATTTGATGCAGCATTTTTATAATGTCTTGCATGGTTGGGGAGGCAAGAGTTTGCTCAGTTTTACTGAAGATCAGTAATGCAATAGAAGCGGCAATACTGAGTAAGATCCACTGGCTTGCGCCATAGATAAAGACTAAGGCTAAAGCCATGAAAGTGACTAAGCCAGCTAAGAGAGCTTGTGTTATTTTATTAGGCATTAGTATATACAAACTCACTATATGAAAGACCTTGAGTCTTTAGAATATCGTTCAATATTTTGAATGATGCATCCATTGCTTCTTTACTACTACTATATTTGGCTTCTTCTGCGACCATCTGTTGATATACAGGCGTTAACAAGTCAACTATCTTGCGACTTGGCTGTCTACGAACGGAGTAATAACCAATGAGTTGACCATCTTCATAACTTGGAGTGACATTGGCAAAAGTCCAATAATAGGCGCCACTTTTACATAGATTTTTAACAATGCCGAAGAATTCTTGTTTTTTCTGTAATGTTTCCCACATAAAGCGATAAACAGAACGAGGCATGTCGGGGTGACGAATTATATTATGAGGTTGGTCGATAAGGTGTTCTTCATCATAACCAGAGAAACGAATAAAGATTTCATTGCAGTAGGTTATTTTACCTTTAGCGTCTGTTTTCGAGACGATAAAGTCATTTTCGTTCATCCGGACTTCTTCAGATGTTGGCGTTATTTTTGTGCTCACAATATTACTTAAACCTATCTTAGTAATGGGATTATAGTGAAATTATAGCAATAACAATGCCATAGTACTATTGTTGCTTAAGAATGAGGTTTACAAAGAATTGAAGAATAATAGGCAAAAAATAGCGGCAATTAATGCCGCTATTTTTAGTGTTTTGTATGAGTCTAGCTTAGAATTGTAATGCCCAACCTAGCTCTAGTTGGTATTGTTTCATTTCAAGTTCGACTGTCTGACCTGATGGAATCATTCCTGACACACTATATGATGGTGCATACATAACAGCAAAGTTGATTTCTTGACTATCATTATCAAATTTCTTGGTAAAACCAGCAGTGAAATGTTGCTCCATTACACCTGGGGCCAAAATATTGAAGAAGACTTCAGTTTCTGGGATAGGTTGATTGCCATGGCTATAGCCTGCACGCCACGTCCAATCATTGGCTGCTTCATATTGCACGCCAAGTTTCACTGTAGTCATATCATCCCAACCAAAACCGATGCCATTATTGCCACCAAGGCATGAGTTGGTATCACCAGACATACATGCACCCATAGCAGGGTTCATTGTATTTCCAACAGCATCAATAGAGCTATACCATGTTTTTTGTACATCTAATAAAACAGTCAGTTGTTCGGTTGTTTTCCAAGCTAAACCAATTGTTGCTGAGGCAGGAATATCCATATCACCTTGTTCAGCAAATAGACCTTGGTAGTCATCAAGCTCTGTCATGTAGACTCGAGAGCGGAAACCACCACCTAATGTAACTTGCTCGCTAACAGGGAAAATAAAACCGAGGTTAATGCCGGCACCAAATGAATTTTCATGACCATTGTCGCTTAAATTTTCAGAACTATTAGAAAGGCCTGAAAAGCTAGCAAGCCCTTTTGCTTCGAAGGTTTGGTAGGCGAGAATAGCTGATACACCAATGGCTGCATTATTATCAAAACGATGAGCGAAAGTAGGTGCGAGGAAGAGTTGTGCCAAATCAACACCGGCTGTTCCGGCGCCAAATGTACCCATATCTGAAGGTGTATCTGTAGCAGAATAATTTGTATTCATACCGCCATTACCATACAGGGTTACGCCAAATGCAGAGTGGTCATTGAGTTGCCATGAAACGCCCATTTCTGGAAGAACAAAGTATTCTCGACTACTATTTACTTTTCCTGATCCCAATGGAAATGGACCTGTAGCCGATCCTGTTACTTCATAGCTACGACGCGGACTAAATACTGCTGCACTAATATCAACACGATTACCAATAAAAGCGATACTTGCTGGATTGATGGCTGCACTCAATGTTTCTTGAGGTAAGGCAACACCAGCACCAGCCATACCGCGAGACTTAATACCGTAACCATGTGCTAGGTAACCATTTGTAGCAAAGGCTGGCGAGATGAGCGTAGCAAGTAGGCCTGCTAAGATAAGTTGACGTAAAAACTGCATGGGAAGAGTGCTCGGTAAAATTAAACGAAGCGCGCAATTCTACCGGAAATAGAATCCTTTGGCATCTCTATTAGTATTTGATTATTAAGGTAAATGCATATTTTAAAGCAAATTAATGTGCTTGTTCCCAGTTGTCTCCGGTATCCATGCCCACTTCTAATGGCACATCAAGTTCTGCTGCATTCATCATAAACTGCTCTACTTTAGTTTTTGTAGCTTCAATTTGGTCTAAAGGAACCTCAAATACCAGCTCATCATGAACTTGCATAATCATACGAACTGCGGAATTCTCACTTTCTAACCATTGGTGAATATCAATCATTGCACGTTTAATAATATCGGCTGCCGTACCTTGCATTGGCGCATTGATCGCCGTGCGTTCAGCATATTGACGACGCATGCCATTACTTGAGTTAATTTCAGCTAAGAATAAACGACGACCAAATAAGGTTTCAACATAACCATCGACTTTGGCTTGGTCGCGCGTGCTATCCATATACTGTTTAACACCAGGATAACGTTCAAAATAGGTAGTCATATAGTCTGCTGCTTGATGACGTTCGATGCCTAATTGTTTTGATAAACCATGGGCAGACATACCGTAAATCAAACCAAAGTTGATGGCTTTAGCGCTGCGACGTTGATCTGTTGTGACTTCATCTAATGAGACATTGAAGATCTCCGCGGCGGTGTGGCGATGAATATCTTCACCAGCAGAGAATGCTCTGAGCAAACTTTCATCTTGAGATAAGTGCGCCATAATGCGTAATTCTATTTGCGAATAATCGGCAGCTAATAAGATATAACCTTCTGGCGCTATAAAGGCTTCACGGATACGACGGCCTTCTTCACTTCGAATAGGAATATTTTGTAAATTAGGATCAGATGATGAGAGTCGACCTGTTGCCGTGACAGCTTGATGATAAGAAGTATGTATACGACCAGTTGCTCTATTGACCTGTTCAGGCAAGCGATCAGTATAAGTTGATTTAAGTTTACTCAAACTGCGATATTGCATAATGACTTGTGGTAAATCATAACCATCATCAGCGAGTTCTTGTAAAACACCTTCAGCGGTAGAGGGTTGACCTTTAGGTGTCTTTTTCAATATGGGTAATTCTAGTTTTTCATAAAGAATGGCCCCGAGTTGTTTTGGTGAACCAAGGTTGAATTCTTCTCCGGCAATATCAAATGCTTGTTGTTCTAATTTATCGAGTTTATGGCCTAATTCATCACTCTGTTGTTGCAGCATCCAAATATCAATATTGACACCATTACGTTCAAGTAAATTGATAGCAGGTA
>Ga0209707_1001759_pt1 | contig 11845 bp, 10 predicted proteins | sample EN4Hudsemesocosm_FD_184630 | JGI IMG/M metagenome (GOLD analysis project Ga0209707, IMG submission 184630) | Methane-oxidizing microbial communities from mesocosms in the Hudson Canyon - EN4B Hudson Canyon (SPAdes) (version 2) | ecosystem: Environmental > Aquatic > Marine > Cold seeps | place... | reverse complement strand
GTTACCAAGTACCCACAAGGTGCCGAAAAAATGCTGGTTTATTCTCTGCTGGGTCAAGAAATCCCATCAGGAAAGCTACCCTCATCTATCGGTGTTGCCATTTTTAATGTCGCCACTTTAGCGGCAATCGGTGAGTTATTACCTTATGGTCAAGGTTTAATCGAACGCATAGTCACCATTACTGGCGATGACCTAAACAAACCTGGCAATTATATGGTTCCTCTAGGTACACCTTTAAGCCATATACTGGAACATGCTGAATTTACAGGCACTGAAGCCGAACTTATTTTAGGCGGCCCCATGATGGGTATGCCAGCCGGTTTTATTAATACCCCAGTTAAAAAAGGGACAGGTGCCGTTTTAGTATTGGATAAAAGAGCCACTAAACGTGATGACATTCTGCCCTGTATAAAGTGCTCACAATGTTTACAGGCCTGCCCGATTAACTTAAACCCATCAGAATTAGGCATGCTGGCGGCGAAACGCCAATATGATGTGATGGAAGAAAAATATCATCTGAATGATTGTTTTGAATGCGGCTGTTGTAGTTATGTCTGCCCTTCCAATATTCCGCTGGTGCAATATTTTAGGATAGCTAAAACGCTTAATCGTGAAAGACATATGATGGAATCATAATAAATGGCCAATCAACCGAAAATAGATATAAGAACCTCCCCTTATATTCGTAAAGCCCCCACCGTTGCCGAAATTATGCGCAACGTGGTTTATGCCTTACTGCCTATCGCCGCCTATGCGGTTTATCAATTTGGCATTAGCGCACTGGCATTAATGATTGTTACGGTATTGTCTTGCATAGGCACCGAGCACCTATTCTGTAAATTATCAGATAAAAAAACCACCATTGGTGATGCCAGCGCGATTATTACAGGACTATTATTAGCCATGACACTGCCACCAGGTTTCCCCTTATGGATGGGGGCTGTTGCTGGTTTTGTTGCGATTGCCATGGGGAAAACCCTGTTTGGCGGTATCGGCTTTAATGTCTTTAACCCAGCTTTAGTGGGCCGTGCTTTTATCCAGGCTGCCTTTCCGGTATCGATTACCACCTGGACACCTGCATTAGCGACTAACCGCTTTATTGAATTTATTCCCTCCAGTCTGGCTATTCCATTTATGAAACCAGCAGCAACAGCCCAATGGACAGCACAAGTCAGTATTGATGGCTTTAGCGGTGCAACACCTTTAGCTTTAATGAAGTTTCAGGGCATTATGACTGACGCTACTGATCTTTTTTTAGGTTTAAGTGCAGGTTCAACTGGAGAAACATCAGCCTTATTAATTCTGCTATGTGGAGCCTATTTAGTTTATAAAAAAATGCTGGACTGGCGTATCCCTGCAGCGGTGATTCTAGGTACAGTGATTTCAGCCGAGTGTTTTTATCTGCTTGATGCAACAAAATATCCCTCACCCGCCTTTATGGTCTTTTCAGGTGGATTAATGTTTGCAGCCGTTTTTATGGCCAGTGATATGGTAGCCTCCCCTGTTACTCCTATGGGTATTTTGGTGTTTGGCTTATTAGTCGGTTTTTTAACGGTGATTATCCGATTATTTGGCGGGCTGACAGAAGCAGTGATGTATGCGATTTTATTTGGCAATGCCGCAACACCGCTGATTGAATCTTATACACAGCCACGTATCTACGGAGGGAAATAATCATGGCTAATACTCCAGAAAATGAACCGAACGAGGTTCCGGCCTTACCGTCCAGTTTTTCATTAATTTCGACACTCGGTGTCGTTGCCATGCTGTCTGGCTTTTTAGTGGTTCTGGTGTACGAATACACCAAGCCTATTATTGCGGAAAACCAACGATTAGCAACAGAACGGGCAATCTTTAAAGTATTACCCAAAGCAAAGAGTCGTCTTACATTTATTATTAACGAAGGAAAAATTGAACTTGCTGATGACAAAGCCAAAGGTGAACTCATTTATGCGGGCTATGATGCCAACAATCAGTTTGTCGGCCTGGCGATTAATGCGGCCGAACAAGGTTATCAAGACATCGTAAAATTACTCTATGGCTATCAACCTGATAAAGGCTGTATTACTGGCTATGATGTGTTAAAAAGTACTGAAACACCGGGCTTTGGAACCAAAATTACTTCTGATGAAGAATTCCTGGCTAACTTTAATTGTCTGGATGCCAAAGTTAATCAGGAACAAACAGCATTAATTAATGTCATTAAAACAGTTAGGCATGGCACAAAGAAAAATGCCTGGGAAGTCGATGCAATTTCAGGTTCCACCATTACTTCAAATGCAGTCGGCCGCATGTTTAATCAGAGCGGACAGGCACTGCATCCCATCATTGCACAACACCTAAGCCTGCTAAAAACAGCAAAACAACAGAAGGGGCAACCATGAGTAAAGCCACAAAAAAAGAAACACCGTTAACCATGGATGTGTTCACCGCCGGTATCTGGAAAGAAAATCCGGTGTTCGTAATGATGTTAGGCCTATGCCCTGTACTGGCAGTCACCAACAGTGTTGAGAATTCCTTGGCCATGGGAATGGCCAGTATCTTTGTATTGGTTTGTTCCAATGCCTTGGTCTCTGCATTACGCAACTTTATCCCCAAACAGGTTCGTATCACCACCTATATTATTATCATCGCCACCTTTGTAACGCTGGTTGATTATATTATTCAAGCCATCAGCCTGGATTTATACAACAAACTGGGCGCATTTATTCAGTTGATTGTGGTTAATTGCCTAATTTTAGGACGAGCTGAAGCCTATGCCTCTAAGAACTCATTTACCAAATCTGTAATTAGTGCACTTGGGATGGGCTTAGGCTTTACCCTGGCTTTAGTGATGTTAGGTGGAGTTAGAGAGTTATTAGGTGCAGGTCAATTATTAGGCTATCAGATTTTCAGTCTGAATTTTCAACCCTGGATCGTAATGATTCTTCCCCCAGGCGGTTTTATCGTTTTAGGCTCATGGTTATTATTAATTAACTATATTGAGCAACGTAAAACTGGCAAATTAATTGCTGAAGATTCAGCATCTCATTGCACTGTCAGCCAATCAGGGAGTTAAGGATGAATCCAGAATCACTCAGTTTTATTTTTCTTAGTGCCTTTTTAATCAACAATTTTGTATTGGCACTATTTTTAGGCCTATGTCCTTTTGTCGGTGTATCAGCAAAACGAGATACCGCCTTTAATATGAGCCTGGCCACTGCATTTGTGATGTTTGTCAGCTCAACCTGTGCTTATGGTATTAATCAGATATTAACCCTTTTTGAATTAGAGTTTTTACGTTTGATCAGCTATATCGCGCTTATTGCTTCATCCGTGCAATTAGTCGAGATGATTTTAAAGAAGTTCAGCCCCGCCCTGTTTAGAGCATTAGGTATCTTCTTACCCTTGATCACAACCAACTGTGCCATTTTAGGTGTAGCCTTATTCCAGACCTCCAGAGGCTATGATTTTCTACAATCAGTTGCATTCAGCCTAGGTGCTGGCGCTGGCTTTGGTTTAGCGATTATATTAATGGCGGGGTTAAGAGAAAAACTAGAATTATCCGTGTTACCAAACATCACCCAGGCCGCGGCTTTAAGTATGATGTTGGCCGGTATATTATCATTAACCTTTATGGGCTTTGCCGGTTTAGGTACAACAGCATAAATTCAATAGTGTAGAGACGTAGCATGCTACGTCTCTACGGCATACCAATAATCCACCACGTTATAAATCGTAAAGGCTAAAAAATGTTTAACCTATTAATTACCATAGCCATCATCTTTTCTGTATTAATAACCTGGGTTTTAATCCAGCAAGCCGCTAGAAAATATGCCGCTAATCATCCTGAATTAGGTCCGGTAAAAGAGGAAGGTTTAGGTTGTGGAAAAACCTGTGGTTGTAAAACGGGTTGTAAGCAGGAAGAGCAGGTTTAGTTTTAACAGTTTGTTCTTTTCCAATAGCTTGTTGTTCCACTTATTTAAAAATCATATTTACCCTCCGTTTATCCCATATTTTTTCGTATCGACAGAAGACTGTTTGTTGACACGATTACGACTAACAACCAGACTCTGTAGAAAAATTATTTTAGGTATTTTTGCCTGATTTACCAGCAAATACCTGATACCAGGTCAATTCGACCTGTTTTGGAATAATTGGGCTAATCGTCTTGATTTACAGGCTAATACCGTATAACAGGGCGAATATGTCTAAGAATCAATGGTTATACAAAATCACAAAGAAAAAGGTTAAGAATATTGAGGAATAAAGCAATTATCTATACTATTTTATGGGGGGGCTGGATAGCAATCACAATATACGCTGCCAATGAGTATAGTGGAGTCCGTTCCGATGCTCGGTGGCATGATTATATTGCTATTGGATGGACATTTTTATTGCCAGTTTTAGTAATACTAATTAGCTCTGAAGACAATTCTAAATTAGGAGAGTTAAATAATAACAAAGCTACTTGGTTTGCAGTTGGTATACCACTGATATTAGTTGGAGGGCTTGGACTAATAATACTGATAATAACCTCTATTTCTATAACATTTATAAATATTAGTATACTAATTAATAAAAACAATGAAATTGAAAGTTAACTTATAAGGAATCAAGGGGTCAGCCAGCTTGATATTGGGCTGACTATTTAACCTTGGGGTATATCATAGCTATGCAGAACATTAAAGGAAGTTTCGCTTAGCTAATCATGAATTTCCTGCTCACGCTGGTACCGGCCTTACATTCCACATTCTAATTAAAGCCAGAAAATCAACAAGCCTAAATTTATAAAGCCTATCCTATTCTCTCATTGCTCGTTCTTTGTTAGATACTCCATCGTGTATCGATAGCCGACTTCCACTAAGCGGTCTAGTTGTGTCATATCCAATAAGGAAAAATGACTGACTGGAGGCGCCAGGTAAATATCGGCCATATGAAGGTTTTTTTGTTTATGCATGACCGCTCCCAAATCCATGCTTTGAGCCATAATCATAAAATCAAGGGGTCAGCCAGCTTAAAATCAAGGGGTCAGCCAGCTTGATAAAATCAAGGGGTCAGCCAGCTTAAAATCAAGGGGTCAGCCAGCTTGATATTGGGCTGACTATTTAACCTTGGGGTATATCATAGCTATGCAGAACATGAAAGGAAGTTTCGCTTAGCTAATCATGAATTTCCTACTCACGGTGGTGCCAGCCTTACATTCCACATTCTAATTAAAGCCAGAAAATCAACAAGCCTAATATTTATAAAGGCGACTCCTACTCTCTCATAGCTCGTTCTTTGCTAGATACTCCATCGTGTATCGATAGCCGACTTCCACTAAGCGGTCTAGTTGTGTCATATCCAATAAGGAAAAATGACTGACCGGAGGCGCCAGGTAAATATCGGCCATATGAAGGTTTTTTTGTTTATGCATGACCGCTCCCAAATCCATGCTTTGAGCCATAATCAGACTGGCACTAGGTGCATGAATAGGTTCAGATAGCGGGTTTAAATGATTGATAATTTTTTGCGGTAGATTAATATAATCGGTGGTAAAGTCCTTGCTCCCTAAGGAACTGGGAGTGGTTACATCACAGGCGATTAACCGCCCCATATTTTCTTGTTCCATGACATCAATCGGAAGGACATTAACAACCCCGCCGTCGACCAGAATATCATCGCCATCAAACAGAGGCGGAAATACGCCAGGCAACGCCGTTGTTGCTCGTAACGCACGCCATAACAGTCCGCGGCGATGTACTTGCATTTGCGAGCGGGTCAAATTGGTAGAGATGCAAAAACAATTAACCCATAGATCCTCAAGATGTATGTCGGCCAATAGATCGATCAGAATCTGCTGTGATCGGTCAACCGCCATCAAGGAGGTGTATGGTAGGGTGTAATGGATGCCTTGCGGATCATCCAAAAAGAGTCTGCGAACGTTTTCGACAATGTCCTTATGATCAAGACCCATGGCGAACAGGGCAGCGATATAGGCGCCCATACTGGTGCCACCGACTGCATCGATAGGGATACGGTTTTCCCTGAGCGCTTTGATCACGCCAATGTGGGCGAAACCACGTGCTCCACCGCCGCTTAACACCAGGCCAGTTGCCCGCTCAGTCAATAAGCGACCGACTCGTTTACTGTCTTTTAAACTACCGTGACGGATATGGTGATGCCGTACCAGGTTTCTTTTTTCCAGCCAGTTTATAGTGTTATAAGCGCGCTTAGCCCTTCTATTATGCAATAGCACCAATTCAACCGGACTGGAAACACCAAGCTCGTCGATCAGTTTTTCAACCGGCTTGATCGCCGAGTCGTTGGCGATAAAGTCGACCAGTAAGATGCGATCCGCTTGTTTTAAACAGCGCTTGGTCCAGTCGGTCGGTTCAGAATCGGCTGAGTAGATGATATAACGATGATGTTCTTCCTGGCGCGATTGCCATTCGTTCAAATGTAAAGATCTGGGATCATCGAAAGGCGTTTCAGCCGCCTGATCACCATGTATTTCATTAAATTTAGCCGCTGTATAGCGTATAAAAGAGCCTGCGGCCTTTAGCTCATTGATAATGCTTTCAGGTATTGGCGGGAGTCCCTGACTCAGCGGGACGATGGTGATAGTAATGGCGGGTGGAATCTTTGATAATTGTTTCAACCCCAGAGTGGCTGCCTTTAAGCGTTTCGACAGGGTTTCAACGACCGCCATTAAACTGTTGGGGTGACGTTTGAAAATATCGTTCAGGCCATCCCGGTTCATTGATACCAGGCCACAGTCTCGGGTTGCAGTTACAGTTACGGTACGCATTTCATTGAGCAGGATGGCCATTTCCCCGACCCATTCGCCACGACCGAGATCGGCAACGACCTCTCTATTGCCATTCACCTTTATGACCGTGAGTTCCAGTCTGCCGTTGACAACCAGATAGATTGTATCACCGGTTTCTCCCTGTCTAAATAAAATTTCACCTCGTTTTAATGTATGCCAAGTAAAAAGTGATTGAAATTCCAACAATAACTCATCATCAATTGAACCGAATAAATCTGCCGTGGCGATACGTAATGTGGGTAGGCGTTTTTCGATCATCTTACCAAGCAGACGACGCAAAGAAATATGGGCATTAATTAACTGCTCAAAATCAGGCTTTTCCAGTTTCAGCAACATTGCGTGTGTATCGGCACAAATCGATGCGCTTCGTTTTCCGCTGAAAAACATGGCCATTTCACCGATGCACTGCCCCGGTGTTACCTCGGCAAGGGCTATCGCTTCATTATTGCCACCGTGGGTATAAACGGTTAAATGTCCGCTCGTCACCAAATATAAAGCCGCCGTGCTTTCTCCTTGCTGGAAAAGAAACTCATTAGCCTGTATTTCAATCACAGACATTTTGGAGGCAATGGACTGGATTACGCCCCATTCTAGATGCGCAAACAATGAACTGTCGGCAACTAATTTTTCTATACTAATCAACCCATCAGTATTCATCGTTTTTCACTCATATGCATCCAATACCCAGTGTCTTTCTTTAATAGGAGAGATGAAACTAGTGTTCTATCTAGTGTTATCGGTGCTTGAATGTTTTAAACCATCCCCTTTAGGTGAGTGGTATGGGGGACAAGCTCCGCTCCCCTTCAATCCATTGTATATTTAATTAAAGACCATCCAAAGTGAAATTATCAAGGGGCATTAGAGGCATTAGCAAGGCATTAGGGTCAGGCCTTTGATTTATGACTCATCCCCTTCTTTTCCTGCATCTACTTACTGCCCTTAAGTTCAGCCGTATTATCATAAATAAAGGCTATTTCACCGTTAATTATGGAAAAAGTTATTAATTTTTACGAGTGCTTGATACTCCTGTCTTTAAGTAGTATTTCATGCTACTGCTAAACTATTGAAAATTTGAGATATTTTATATATTCCAAAAAAGGTATCAGGGTCAGCTCTAAAAGCAAGTAAGGCCTTTGATTTATGATATCAACTAATTTCCTCATTATAATAATCACTGAATAATTGATGCATTCTTTTCTCTAATGATTATTATAATTTATCCATTTATTGATGTTAAATCAAAGATCCCAATATTCTTCTGTAGTTTAAGCAGCGCTAAAGAGTTATCTATCTCCAGCAGAAACCCCTGCTACTCTTGCAGCTTCTTGCAATTGGTCATCACTGTAATTCATATGCCTTTTGGTATGGAAAGACAGTGGTGTCTGACTAATATCTGCAATTAATACCACGGCTTTATCACAAATTCGAAGTATATTTGGGAAACCTGGAGGCAGGTCGCCAAGGTTTTGTAATGGTTCTTTATAACGTAATAATTGACCCAATGCTTTCAGCAGCCAGGGTTGACTAATATATTCGGCTAATTCAAATCCCTCAAGATTCCTTTTTTCTAAAAGATACAAGGAAAAATCATTCTGCTCTTTGACCAAACCCAACCTGGACAATGCGGCTAAACAAACAGGCGCATTCTCAGCAAATTGATTATCTGCACAAAAAGTCTGTAACAGCTCTGTCTCCTTGGGCGCAGCCATGGTTCCAACAACCAGAATGAGCTGTCTTTGAGTGGCTGCACTTTTCACCGATTTAAGTAATTGTATTAAAGCAGCCGCGCCAACCTCGGCCTTACGCTTAATCAATTGATCTACAGCAGTAATAGCGACACTATCATCTTCATCAACAGCCGCCTGTTGCAATAATGCGTAGGCATCGGGGTGGAAAAACTCTCCTAATACCCTGGCTACAACGACTCTAACAATAGCATCCTCATTGCCTAATAACTGTTTTAGTTCTGGTATGACACTGATTCCTTGAGCTTTAGCCAATTCTGCAGCAGATAAATCGTAAGCCAATACCGCTTCACTAATTTGTGACATTTTTACTTCCTTATCTTTTTGGCTGTGTAAAACAGGTCTATTAGTAGATTGATCGGCTGCAGGACAAGCCGTGATGCTAACAATCAATACGCTAACGGTAAATATTAATTTCAACTGCTTCTGCATCATAATCATCTCTTATACTTAAAAAGACTGCCCGATCATCGGGGACTTTGGCTTATGCTAAAACTATCAGTTAGTCCATGTTTTCACTGCTTGTACAGGTGTTAATAGTTGCATATTGAAATGCCTATAAAATCATTTTAACTGGCAAATACCATAGATATCTCCCTTGCGGGTTAATGGTGCACCGAGTTCACAGTATATGTTGATTGATTTACCATCTAGCTCACTATTCTGACCATAAACCCTTTTATCAAACACCCATGCCTTATATACATTTTCTTGATATTTTATTAAAATCGTTTGCTCAATCATCGGCTCATGAGGCAATAATGCCCCCAAAAAAGAGCTTCGAATGACTGCAGGAAAACTAAATCCCCCATCTACCCCGGTCTCCACTGTTTTTATTCCTACTTCATCTTCCCATGCCCAGCGAAATTCTTGTTCAACGACAGCACCTTGAACAGGCTTTCCATCTTTGACAACAAACCCTGAAACATCTGAAAACAAATACATTTTAGCCATAACATTATTTCCTCCAACTGCAATTAACGATAAAACCAAAAAAACTGTTATCTTGAAATAGAACCTCATATATCCCTCCTAAAACACTAGTCGTAAAATATAATGTCTTGTGTCATCAAATAGATCGTCACTCAAACCAAAGAGGGCTTGACTCTTGCCTTTTTTATAATGTTATTCACTCGACTATAGAAACATCGAGAGGTAAGGTTCAATGTCATTAAGTTACCTGACTCTGAACAAAAAACAGGTTGCTCATTTTCTACAATTTATCTTTTGGAAGTGAGGCTTTAGAGACTGTGAAAGTATTCGAGAAAATCACTAAAAACAGCCAAAAATTAGCTGTAAGCTATTGATTCATCGCTGCCGAAATGCAGTTTTTTGCCTAATTTCGGAATACTTTCACAGTCTCTAAAGCCTCACTTCCTTTTTTAAAAATTATTTAGGGGATTTTTAACCTAATAATAACTCAGCCTGTTTTTTGTTCAGCTCGGTAGGTTGGGGTGACGAAAGTAACCCCAACATTTTGGTATTTACCAGGTTAAGTTGGTTTCGTCCCTCAACCCAAGCTACCAAAAAATAATATCAATGTCGGCGGGATTTCTGCCAATGACGCCAGGTTACCCAAAAATCTTCTTCCAACCGTCCACCTCTTAACTTTGGAGCTAATTTGTTTAATGTAGCCGTTGCCTCGGTTTTTCCTTGAGTAGTACTTGCTTTAGACGCAGCATAATTCATCAAAACTTCGGTCAGAAAGGTACTGTAATCTAATGCTACTACTCCCGACGCTTTGCTTTGCGCTTCACTACCAGGGCGGTTTTGAAACCATTCATTCCATTTTACCGACCCAGGGGTATACATTTCCCATGGACTAGTCAAAGGCATTTTTGCTGGGTAAAAAAATGTAACTGGCTTGGCATCAGCGTGCAGATGACTAGAAGTGCCATGGCAACTCATACATGATGAACTGGGTAATGCTTTTACAAGCTTTCCATCAACCTTAACATTATACTTTACTGCAATATCAAACGGCCCAGACAATCGACCTCCATATCCCAAGGTTACTTTAGAATAGGCTGGTGCTTTGGGGTTTACATAAGTTTCCAATAACTCTTGCTCTGGATTTTGTGCTGAATTGACCTCTGGATCATTCCCCCACATCGCCCCTAAAGGCACCATTCTGTCCCAGGCATCTTTTCCTGGTGCGTTTTTATCATAGACAAGAGTAGAAAAGACCCAACCTGTTTCAGGTGAAGCAATTGAATCTTTAACAATAATATCGAATATTGCAACATAGATATCAGTCACAACAGGCGGTTTATCCTGTATCGTGCCATTTAAATCAAAAGGACGACGAAATATTTCCCATTTTGCAGCACCTTCCATAACAGGCCACTCAGTTGGCGAGGCCGTTGCCCCTGCGGCCTTAATAACCATAGCACCTTCTTTAAACTGGGCTTCATTGTTATTTATGCTGGGAGGACAGCTTAGTGTTTCCGGGTTACATTTTTTCCAAACCTGGTGCAGTGAATAAGCCGCTGTTTTATCATAATAGATGGTGGCATGATTTCTGATATTTACTTTAAGTCCAGACTCTTTATAGATTCCTGCTTTCAGAATTTGTCCGGTATAGGTACCATAAATGGCATCTCGACCTTCCCAGCCACTTAATTTAACATTATCACCGGCCCATAACATGCCATACCAATTTGGGTTAGCCTGTTTATTCCATTGTTTTGGCTGAGTAACTAGTGTGCGCATATCTTTACTGATATGTTTTTTTAGCGCCTCAATATAGTCATGTGCATTATTTTTATTAAGCGGTTTACCCTTTAGTACTTTTGTCCACGGGGCGGTTTTATCCGTGACAGGCTCAAAGGAAGATGGATAGTTATCATTTAATTTATAGAGTGGCGCATTATATTCCTGAGGACTAGGAATATTGCCGTTATTAACAGCAAAAGGATTGATTTTACCTGGCTGCTCTAAAGCATTAACGGTCTGGAATTGTACTGTAGCAACAATAAATACAACCTTAGCAGCATTCAATAAGGATGGGGGGCTCAAAATTTTCATTAAATATACTCTTTTTCTTATAGTTATAACTCATATGTTTTCAACAAACGACAGCAAGTGCTGTTAGTTGTTCCAAAATTATTCCCTCTCATCCCTCAATGTTGTTGACTTTGGAAGTGAGGCTTTAGCCTCGTAGGATCAGGCGAGGCTAAAGAGGCTGTGAAAGTATTCCGAAATTAGGCAAAAAACTGCATTTCGGCAACGGATAATCAATAGCTTACAGCTAATTTTTGGCTGTTTTTAGTGGTTTTCTCGAATACTTTCACAGCCTCTAAAGCCT
>Ga0209707_1001754_pt1 | contig 11881 bp, 10 predicted proteins | sample EN4Hudsemesocosm_FD_184630 | JGI IMG/M metagenome (GOLD analysis project Ga0209707, IMG submission 184630) | Methane-oxidizing microbial communities from mesocosms in the Hudson Canyon - EN4B Hudson Canyon (SPAdes) (version 2) | ecosystem: Environmental > Aquatic > Marine > Cold seeps | place... | reverse complement strand
CTTATTAATTTCTATCCCTATCGGTAAATTTTCCTGTAACTCAGCTAACCTTTGATCTATTGCTTTACCAACAGTCACCACATTCGTTCCACCAATAGGAGCTAATGCAATTGCTATAGAGGGTTGCCCATTAAAACGCATCAGTTTTCTGGCGGGTTCAGCATAACCTTCGGAAACAGTTACGACGTCTTTAAGATGAAGTAATTCATTTTTACCCCGAGGATCAAGTTGTGATGCCGTAACTGTTAATTCGGCAATATCCTGAGCGTTTGCAAATGCACCCGTAAGTGCCACACGCAATCGTTCATCCTGAATTTCTATATAGCCAGCATCAACAATTTTATTTTGTAGTTGTAATGTTTTCTGTAAATCGGCAGCAGTCAAACCCATTGTTGCTAATTGACTTTGCGAACCATCCAGATAAATTCGCTTATCCTGGCTGCCCCACAAGTCTATTCTGGCTACACCTTCAACTAAACTCAGTTCTTTGCGTAATTGTTTCACATAAGATTCAAGTTCAGCATAGGTATAACCATCTCCGGTCACTGAAAGCAAAAACCCAAAAACATAACCAAAATCATCACCAACTGATGGTTTACTCGTACCTGGCGGTAAAGAATGCTGGATATCTCCAATTTTCTTTCTCAAAACATCCCAGGTCTGAGGTAGCATATCCGACCATATAGCATCTTTAATATCGACTTTAATGATGGATAAACCAGGACGAGATTCTGAGTAAATATTTTTAATCTCCTGCATTTCCTGAAGTTTTAGTTCTATGCGATCAGTTACCTCAAGTTCTACTTGTTCAGCACTGGCACCTGGGTAAACAGTCGTTATAGCCGCAGTTTTAACGCTAAATTCAGGATCTTCTAGCCAACCTAAATTAAAGAAGCTGGCGATTCCAGCGACTACAATTAAAAAAGTTGTAAAATAGGTTACCGGCTTTTTATCAATGGCAAGTTCAACAAGACTCATGCTTATTTCTCCTTGTCTTGCATAATTCTTACTTTCATACCTTCTCGTATAAAATGAACGCCAGCTGTTGCTACCCACTCACCGGCGTTAAGTCCTTCTGTTATTATTAAACCCGTAGAAACTATTTTCCCCAAGCTTACAACCTGACGACGAACCAAACCACTGCTTTCATTAATCACCCAAACATAAGACTTCTCATCATTAGTGGGTGAATAAACAGCAGATACGGGTACTTGAATCCCCTTGTGCTGTACTATTTTATTAGGTGCCTTTTCTGAAGCTTTACCGCGTGCCTTACCCGCCATGCCAGGTAATATTTTAATATCCTTAGGCTGATCCATAATTAATGTAACGGGATATGTCCGTGTTGTTGAAGAAGCTTCTGTACCAATTTCTTTAACGGCCGCTTTAATTTCATTGTCAGGAAAAGCATCAAAAATAACTTTTATATCTTCTGCATACGGAACTAACGAAATTTTTGATTCAGGAATATCAATAATCATTTCTATCTGTGACAAATCAACTAACCTGGCAACTTGTTGCTTTGCCTGTACGGCCTGAAAATTGTCCACATACAGTTCTGATATATAGCCTGAAAAAGGGGCTTTTAATTCGGTATCAGATAATGCCTTTACTGCTTTATCTCGCTCAGCACTTGTAATACGTGCTTCAGCATTTAACCTGTCATATTCTGACTTAGATATAAAGTGTTTCTTAATTAGTTCTTTTGCACGATTAAAATTCGCATATGCATTTTGTACATTAGCTTTGGCTTCAGAGACATTACTACGAAAATCACGCGAATCTAAACTAGCAATTAACTGGCCTTTAGCAATATTTTCACCGACTTTAACTGGCCGTTTATTTAACGTACCACTGACATCAAATGCTAAATTAACTTCACGTACTGCTTTTGCCCTGCCTGGAAAATCACGCCCTTTTAGCTGTTCAACATCACCTACCTTAATTGCACGCACGGGACGTATAGTTTCTACTTTGTTAGCCTGTTCATCGGCACAACCGCCCAGCCCAATTAATGTTATTAATAAAAATAACATTAATTCTATTTTTTTCCCTTGCATAGTTTTACCTTATTAAAGTATTGTTATATCTAACATTCAATATGATCCTAAGCGTATATCATTTTATGTCCCTGTGCTAGGATTACTTTTAACTAGTATATGAAAGCCTATTTTAGGTTTACCCAGTGCCAAACGAACCTAATCAACACTCTTTAAATAAAAGCAGTATTTAAACTAGTCAATAAGTGACTGATTCTTGTCTTATTCTTTGTGAATATATCCATCAGTATAACGTAGTTATTATTAGGAACAACACCGGTTACATAAACACATACAAAATATTGCAATCAAATGTGCTAAGCAATATGTCATGCAGTTTGGTGAAGAATTAACTACTCAGCAAGAATGCCAGTACTCATTTTGATCCAGAATTATTTTCTTCATTTTAAACGGGTGCTAAACCACTGAATGATAGACTGGCTAATCGTGAAGATGAATGGCCAAAAGGCATACTAAAGGAAATTGTACAGCTATACTTTCTACAGGACTTAGAACAACTTCTTTCATAAGCTTAATTTAATAAACTATTTGGAGATTAAGACATGTCTTTTGAACTAATAAAAAAACTAGATCAAGAAATCTGGATGAAAGTCAGTGGTCAATTTACCGTTGAAGATTATCAGGACACCCAAACTTTAACCCTATTAGGTCTTGAACTATATAATCAAAGTCGTGGCTTAATTATCCTGGAAAATTTCACAGGATGGAGTAAAGACCCTCGGTGGGGTGATATTTTATTTATGCAAGAACATGCCGACCAAATTACAAAAATGGCTATTGTTGGTGATGAGAAATGGAAAGAGGAAGTCTTTATGTTTGTCGGTAAATCTTTCCGCACGACTAAAATCGAGTTTTTCCCAGAAGATCAACTGGAGTTGGCTACCGATTGGTTATCTAAAACCGACTGATTTTTTATTAAAAAAAATAAGCCACAAAATCAACTATATTTCGCTATGAAAAACACTCTTTTAGTTCCTTTTACCTCCCTCTTTATTGCTTTATCTATAATGCCCGTTTCTGCTGAGGAAAGCCGCAACCAATATTCAAGCTCTATCATGTTTACGGCACCCGAGGTACTTGAAGATGCCAACCTTAAAACCCAAGATGCTTTAGACAACCAACATTGCCTGGATTTACAGAAAAAAATTAAAAACCTAGAATTCCGGCCTGTTCGCCGAAATACTGCTCGAGAGCGCTATAAAACAGAATGTCTGAACAACTAACAATCAGCAGTACATCATTTTTTAGCACTAAAATATCTTTCACTACATTATTAAGGCATTATTCAGATGTTAGATCAAAACTCTTATACCACTGATGAATTTAGCAAAAAAGCCGTTGAGGCCACCATCAAAATAGGTTTTATTTTACTTTTATTATCATGGTGCTTTAATATCATCCAGCCTTTCATCAACCCTCTAGTGTGGGGAATGATCATTGCAGTTGCCCTATACCCTTTCTATCAAAAACTATCAGTAACATTAGGTGGACGTGAAAAACTGACTTCAACACTGATAACGACGGTATTGATTCTCATCATTATTGGACCTTGTGTATTTTTAGCTGACATGATCAGTCAAAATACTCAAGACCTGGCACAAAAGCTTAATACAGGTAATTTCTCTATTCCTGCACCAACGGAAAATGTGGCCAGCTGGCCATTGATTGGTAAGCCACTATTTAAGTTCTGGCAACTGGCCGCAACAAACCTTAGTGAAGCACTAGAAACACTGGCACCACAACTTAAAGAAATTACTAAATGGTTAATTTCTGCAAGTGTCTCAACTATGGTAGCCATATTACAATCACTTGTATCCGTCATTATTTGCGGTATGTTGTTAATTAACGCTAAAACAAGCCATAAACTAGCAATATCTATCGGCAATCGTCTTGCTGGCGAAAACGGTAAAGATCTAACAACTTTATCTATTGCCACCATTCGTGGTGTAGCTCGTGGCGTTTTAGGTGTTGCACTAATTCAGTCATTTTTAGCGGGTATCGGTTTCTTTTACGCTGATATTCCTGGTGCCGGCATCCTAACAATCCTATGCTTATTTGTTGCAATTGTTCAATTACCCACTTTTATATTACTACTACCCATAATTATTTATGTGTTTTCCATTCATAGCACTGTATTTGCAACCCTGTTTATGGTCTGGATGATTGTTGTAGGTCTACTGGATAATGTATTAAAACCTATTTTGATGGGCCGAGGTATTGATATTCCTATGGCTGTTATTTTTATTGGTGCCATCGGGGGAATGATGTTTTCTGGTATTATTGGTCTGTTCGTTGGAGCTATTATACTTGCGCTAAGCTACAAGCTGTTTCTTTCCTGGTTAAACGAACAAGTTTAACTGATGCGGCGCGCGGCGTTGATAAGGTTGAGCGAAAGTGGAGCCCAATCCTTATACGCCATTCTCAACACACTTGGCACACAGTGTAATTCAGTTTTATAAATTTACAAAAGAGATTGTTTATCATGTTTTTTTATTATTGCATCATAAGTTCCGTCTCTTTTCATTAACTCTAATGCCTGATTAAACTTACCAATAATCTCGATATGATCTGGATTAGATTTACTAACAGCAATATGTGCGCCTCTCTTAATAAGTGCTTGAGGTAAAATTTCCAGTTTTGTCATGCTGCTTTTCATGTATTTGTTAATTTCATAACGAATTTTACGAATATCGCCTAAAGTCATATCTATTTTCTCTTGTGTTAGAAACAAAAGATTTTGAATTAAATGATTTTGTGGTAGTTTTATAATTTTTCTTGACTGTGTAAAATCATCTCGGTATGCATAATTCTTAAGCGTTCCAATAATTAGACCTTGAAGGTCATCTAAATTATTAAATTTGGCCTCTTTATCAACTTTTCTTTTGATAAACTTTATTTCATGAAAAAGATAAGCATCACTAAATACAAAATCTTTTTCTCTATCTTTAGTTTTCCAGATCGAACCAATAACATCATAAACACCAATAAGCCCCCCCTCATATGTACGTGGCCAGGTTTCAAAAACAAAGCTTGTTTTATATCCTGCTCGTTGCAAAGCTGTGTTTATAATTTCAATAGATAAGCCCTGATTGAGCAGTTCATTTCCAATATATGGAGCTTCCTCTTTCGATACAATGCTTAGTGCTGAAGTTAACGGTGAAAAGCAAAATAGAAATATAATAGGTAGTACAGCTGATATTGAAATTTTCATATTATTTGGATAATTTAGTAAGAAATACATTGCTTACAATAGTTTACCTTCAAAGTAACCAATTCATGATCTTCTTATTCTTTGATCTTGAGTGATTACCAACTCACCTTGCACAATCTGCTGCTTTTCTTTCTGGGAAATAGAAAGCCTAAAGCACACCTCATTAAGAACAGGAGAACTTTCTCTATCCGGCAATATACACTATTAATATAATATTGCTATCTAGTCTTTTCTGGAAAAATCAACCTGCAAAGAACCACTAGTATTGCGGAGTCTTAATTTATCAGTTTTTATTTCATATTGAGTACTATTTTTCAGAGCCTGCAAAAACTGTTGTTCCTGATCCATAATACCTTCTTCAGCACAATATTTTCGAGTAGTCCTTATCGGACCAATTTTTAGCTGCTGTTCGTTAACGACATAATTAGCTGAAAACTGATTGCACCCCGCATTACCTTTAATTTTATCATCGCTGAATTGTGCAGTCACTAAGTGGGTAATTGAATTGGACACCACACCGCCTCGACCATTGTTTATCCCCATAGCTTGCCAGCTTGTATTTTTCAATGTAGCTGGCTGAATATAGTGATATATCAAGATGGTTTGTTGCTCGTCATTAAGTAACATCAATCGGTTTTGTTCTAGCTGATATCTAACAACCGATGATAGTGCCATTAAATAATGCTGTTCCTGTATAGAAATTTCTGTTGAACATGCCATCATAGTTGAATGCATATGTCCTGGAAAAGAAATTTCAGACTTGTTCTTCAGTTGATAGCTACCAGAATAGCGATTACACCCAGCATTACCCGTTATTTTTGTACCCTCAAATTCTGCAGTGATTTTTGTTTTTTGCAATACCGCTGTAAGTTGACCTGATGGCTGCATATATTGCTCAAGTCGCCACTGTGTTTTTAGAAAAGGATTGGCTATCGTTAATACAATGGACTGACTGTTAATTGCTGCATCACCCTCTTTAGGTGATGGGGAAAAAGAGCTGACTTTTATTGTTGCAGGAACTGGTCTGGATAAGGTAATATTTTTTGTCCATTGCCCTGAACCACCAATTTCGTCTGTTTTCATTGTTGTCGGTACTTGCATCAAGGTGTTACCGCTTAAATCCTCAATTTTTATAACCACATTATTTTCATACAGCCCTCTTCCCTCTCCCTGAATAAGGAGGTCTTGATCAGCTTTGATTAGCGATAAATTTGCGGGTGTATTTATTGTTAAATATTTAACGGGGTTCTGGGCGCAGGCACTTAACAAAATAAAAAGGCAAGCTATAAAAAATTTGTTCATCATAATAGTACTCATTGAAAAATAGTCATGTTTTATTTTAAACTCATAAAAAGAACAACTGCAAAGATTTTCATTAACAATGAATCTATTCATCAATTTACTTTTCATCATTCATTAAATAAAAATCGATGCCTTTATGATGGTGATTACTTCAGGCATAGTGATTGAATTTTGGGACGTCCTTGTCCCAAAATTCCGCATAGTTAAGGCTCACACAAATGGCTGTACAGTTCTTACTGTTTTGTCTCATATTAATATTTTGCTAGCGTAGTTTCAAACATTATGGTTATTATGATGCGAAAACCTTCATCCTAAATAAATCCGTGCTCGACTGATTTATTTAGACTTATAGAAAAGATTTAAAAAAATAATAGAAGCTTAAAGGAGAATCATATGTTGATTCATGCTGGACTAAATCTAAAGAGCATTGCACTGTTGTTAATTATTGCTACCGGAGGCTATTTCGCGGGGACTACGATATTCGGTGGTGACAAACAACAGGGGACTGCCGAGGAAATAAGTACAGATCAGTCTGGTTTACTTACCATGGAGCAACTTGTGGAACTGGTTGGGCCGATTGCGCTTTATCCCGATGAACTACTTGCTATTGTTATACCAGCCTCGACTTACCCTATGGAGATTGTTCAGGCATCTCGTTTTTTGCAGCAATATAAAAATAAACCGGATCTGAAACCTGATGAACAATGGGACCCTAGTGTATTAGGACTATTAAATTATCCAGAAGTAGTCGAGTTAATGAACAATGACTTGGACTGGACCTGGAAACTGGGAGAGGCGGTCGTTAATCAACAGAATGATGTCATGGAGGCTATTCAGCAATTTCGTGATAAAGCTCAGGAGGCTGGAAACCTGGAGTCAAATGACAAGCAAGTCATCGTTGTGGAAAAAGAAGTCATCAAGATTGAATCAGCCAGTCCGGAAGTTATTTATGTACCAAGTTATACACCCTCGACAGTGGTAGTCTACCAGACAACTCCTTATCCTTACTATTATTCAGCGCCTTATCCGTATTACTATCGCCCGGCGGCCATATTCTGGACTGGCGTATTTGTTGGCTCAGCCATCACCTACGGCATACACTGGGGTAATCATGGTCGCTGGTATGGACGAGGACGTACTGATATTAATATCCATCGTGGGGGTAACACTATTAACATCGGTGGTGGTAATACCTGGAAACCGGGAAGTGGAAACCGTCCAGGGAACAGACCTGGCACAGGAATACGTCCGGGGACAGGAACAAGACCGGGAGCTGGAACGAAACCAGGTTCAGCAATACGTCCAGGGACAGGAACAAGACCAGGGGCTGGCACGAAACCAGGTTCAACGATACGTCCAGGGACAGGAACAAGACCAGGGGCTGGCACGAAACCAGATTCAGCTATACGTCCAGGGACAGGAACAAGACCAAGTACAGGGCAAAGGCCATCCACCCAACTCAGTAATCAAAGGCCCGTCACTGCCACAACGGGGCAATCTAAACGCACACGGAGTAGTAGTGGAGGTTCCTTTGGTGGTTACAATAACGGGCAGACTACGTCCAGAAACAGTCAGCGTGGTCAGATGAGTCGAACTAGCCGATCCAGTTACAGGACTTCACAGCGTTCATCTGGCAGTTCAGCTAGAAGAAGCGGTGGTGGCGGTGGCGGCCGCAGAAGATAACTCAAATAATCTGGGTTAAAAATACCATTAAAAAAATAGCATCAGCATGCTGGAGATCATTATCGTGCACATGAATTATAAGAATCAAAAAAAGATTAATCAGAGGGTAATACCTACTGTCCAGGCTGTAATGCTTCTGGCAGGCATTTTGTCGATAACTGTAGCCTCTTTTGTTTCTACTGCTCAGGCAGCAGATCAAGCAACATTCAAAACAGCAGATATGGCTGTTGATGCTCTGAGCAATGCTTTAGCTCAAGATGATAAGGGAGCACTTCTTAATATCTTTGGTAAGGAATATGAAGATAAATTAATGGCTGATGACAAGATAATTCGTGAGCGGACTGCTCAGGCAATAAAAGAAAAGAATGAGCTACGTGGTGAGGGGACTAATAAAAAGATTCTTTATATTGGAAAGAAAAACTGGCCGCTCCCATTTCCATTGGTAAAAATAACAGCCGGGTGGCATTTTGATACAGAGGCAGGAATTGAAGAACTTGTTAACAGGCGTATAGGCAGAAATGAACTGAATGCGATAGATTTTTGCCAGCTATACATTGATGCACAGGTTGAATATGTAAAGACGGATAGAGATGGTGACGAAGTTCGGGAGTATGCCCAGCTTATTGCCAGTACACCCGGGAAAAAAGACGGATTGTTCTGGAAAGAAGTTGAAGGCGAAGAATTAAGTCCATTTGGCCCGCTGGTTGCTGATGCCAAAGATTATTTAGTCGATCGTGAACCGAGTGATCCATTCAAGGGTTACTATTACAAGGTCATTACCCGTCAAGGCAGTGATGCAATAGGCGGGCGTTATGATTATATTATTAATGGCAACATGATTGCAGGCTTTGCATTGATAGCCTTTCCTTCCGAGCACGGTAATACGGGTATTATGACATTTTCCTGTAGTCATCAGGGTAAGGTTTACCAGAAAAATTTTGGTGAAGACAGTAATCTCATCGCTGCGGGAGTGGATGTGTATAACCCTGATTCAAGTTGGAAAGAGATAAAAGCCAACGCTGTCAGCCCAAGACGGGGTGCTAGTCCGCGGTAGGCGAAGGGCAATTTGCCAATGTTCGCGATAGCGAACGAGGCTAAAATTGTTTCCCGAAGAGCAGTAAAGCCATTTGTGGGCGCCTTAACTATGCAGGTTTTTTTGGGCATAGTTAAGGTGGATGGCTGGGCAGCTATGGCCTAAGGCAAGTAATACTTATCTAAGAAGTAATTAAGTCACAAATTAATGTAAATCCGATAATAGAAAGTTAACAAACTGGTCTACACGTTGTTCCCTATGCTGCTGTGGTATTTTATCCAATCGTGCTAGAGCCTGCCCTATACTGCGCCAATGTAGGCGACCCGTTTGTTGATTTATAACGTCAATGATTAAAGTTCCTTTTTCTACCTTCGGATCTAATTTACCTCTGAGAACTAATCCAGGTTGAGCACCGAATATTTGCAAAACCTCATCGTCACTTAAAGCACTTTTCAAAGCGGCAGTATAAGACACTCTATAACTTGCATTTTCAACACTTTCAGTAAACCGGTAACCTTTTTTGACCAAAGTACTCTCTATACCCTTTCTTAACAAGCTATCCATATTGACATGATCCAATCTATTATCCTGGTATACCCCCTTCAAATCAGGCGACCAACTAAATAAAGTACCTTTAGGAATATGCTCATTATCATAATGCTTCTGTACCACGCTGGTTCTATTCAAAGAAAAACTGTTAACATCTTTTTCTTTGCTTGCATCTACTGCACAAGCATTTAATAAAATACTGGTAAGACTTAATAAAATAATTTTTTTCATCGATATATTGTGAGGTAAATAATGGAAAGTGTTTTCAATCTACTTTGATTATATACTTTAAATTAAAGGAACAAGCCAAATACCCTATTCCCTTTATAAATACACATTTGAAAACAAATATGATCACTATAAAAAACATTATCATCATTGCATTTATAGCTCCTCTTATTACAAGTTGTAGCCTTCTTAACATTAATGAACAGCAAAAAAAGGCTGCTGAAATTTGTCAATTAACAGGGACTATTGCTACAGAAAAAATAAGTAAAAGTAGTCTAATAGTCGCTTTACTCCGACATAAATCTGGATCGTTAACAAACAAAGATAATTGGAGTCTTGTTGATCATTATGTGCTTGATAAGCCTGGCCAATGGGGTTTTCATTCACGTTCCGGGACTTATTTTTTAACCGCTTTTCAAGATATCAATAATAATAAAATTTTTGAACGAGATGAGCCTGCTATCCCATTTAATAGCAAGGAAATATTTAAATGCGCTTCAAGAGAACATAAATTAGGGATAAAATTAGTTATACCTCAGCAAGGTCGAATTCCTGGTGATGCTCCGGTAGACATATCAAATTTGCATGCTCGTTCTAAAGCAGAACAATTGAATGTTTCATTAGGCCAAGCACTTGCGATTGGAGAAGTCATTAGTCTTGAAGATCAAAGGTTTTCCCGAAAAAATGCCAGTAAAGGATTATGGGCGCCATTCGACTTTATTTGGGAATCTAAACCAGGTATTTATTTTCTACAACCTTACGATAAAAATAAAACTCCCGTACTTTTCATTCATGGTGTTAACGGAACCCCAATTGAATTTAGTTTTTTTATTAAGAACCTTGATCATTCTCGTTTCCAACCTTGGGTAGCGTATTACCCTTCGGGTAGTAAGCTAAGTAATATTGCAACACTCCTTAATAGATCAGTCGCCCAACTAAAAGCTCAATATCGATTTCAAAATTTATTTTTAATTGCTCATAGTATGGGAGGGCTAGTAGCCCGAGAGGGGATTTTTGAGAACAACAAAATCTTTCAAGAAAAGCTATATTCCTTGTTTATATCTATTTCAACACCTTGGAATGGACACAATGCAGCAAAACTAGCTCAATATGCTCCTGCCGCTGCATATTCGTGGCTAGACATGGCTCCTGGCAGTCAGTTTTTATCAAACCTGTTTTATACAGAAAATGAATCTACTCATCAACGGTTTCCTACAAATATTTCACACCATTTGATCTTCACATACCTAACAGGTAAGCCTGATGATGGCACGATTAGCATTGAAAGCCAGCTTCGTCCCGAAGCACAAAAGGATGCTAAACATCTTTATGGTTTTTTGCAGTCTCATACTGGAATATTAGAAGACAAAAACACATCAAAACTGATTAATCAGATTATCTTTGATGCCAATAAGCAGTAACATTAAATCAATTGTATTTAGGGGACAACCAAATTACATTAAATGACTCTCATCAAACAACAAGTAAAAATCCAACCAAAAGTTTCTATATCGAAATTGATGGGAACGATTAAAGGAAGAACAGCGTTACAAATATTTAGACAATTCCCTTATTTAGAGCAGGAACCTTATTGGGGGAATCATTTTGGCTATGTCACCGTTAACTGTGGAGTTTTAAAATAACCTAATTTTTCAGCAACTTACACATGTAACAAAGTACAGAGCAAAGTTAGGAGTCTGAATGAAATAACTTGATAAATTGTAGGATGGGCAAAGGGCTCTTTCGTGCCCATCAATTAAGTGCGATGGGCACGCTACCGCTTTGCCCATCCTTGTATATTAAACATATCTCTTA
>Ga0209707_1001751_pt1 | contig 11903 bp, 10 predicted proteins | sample EN4Hudsemesocosm_FD_184630 | JGI IMG/M metagenome (GOLD analysis project Ga0209707, IMG submission 184630) | Methane-oxidizing microbial communities from mesocosms in the Hudson Canyon - EN4B Hudson Canyon (SPAdes) (version 2) | ecosystem: Environmental > Aquatic > Marine > Cold seeps | place... | reverse complement strand
TATATTCTGCAGGATGCGAAGTCGTAAAACGTATTCTATCTATGCCTTCAACAGCGGCAACATAATGTAACAATAGTGAAAAGTCCGCTATTTCACCATCCTCCATATCACCACGATAGGCATTGACATTTTGTCCCAGTAAATTGATTTCACGCACGCCTTGTTCAGCCAAGCTAGAAATCTCAGCAATCACATCATTTAATGGACGACTGATTTCCTCTCCACGGGTATAAGGCACCACACAAAAAGTACAATATTTACTACAACCTTCCATTATAGAAACAAAGGCTTTTGGACCTTCTGCTCGAGGCTCAGGAAGTGCATCAAACTTTTCTATTTCAGGAAAAGAAATATCAACCACACGCTTATGGGTTTTACGCGCTTCATCCAATAATTCAGGCAAACGGTGCAGGGTTTGCGGGCCAAAAACGATATCCACATAAGGTGCCCGCTTCTGAATTGCCGCCCCTTCCTGGCTGGCGACACAGCCACCCACGCCAATAATGACCTCAGGTCGTTTGTTTTTAATTTTTCGCCACCGCCCGATAGCAGAAAAAACCTTTTCCTGTGCTTTCTCTCTAATTGAGCAGGTATTCAAAAGCAAAACATCTGCTTCTTCAGGAATTTCAGTAACTTCCATGCCATGTGAAGCTTGTAGTACATCCCGCATTTTATCGGAATCGTACTCATTCATTTGACAGCCGTTAGTCTGTATAAAAAGTTTTTGCGCCATATTCGTTTGTAGATACCTCAAGGTCAATCTACCTTGCTAGCCCAACCGAAATGATTGAGTGAAAAATGGACGGTATTATACCCTATTGGACTACATATATATCAATAACCTTGTTTTTTCTGCTTGTTTTTTCGTTTGATACTATTTTTCAAAAATTGCAAACGAGTTGCTTCATCAACAATTGTCCACTGAGTTATTTCAGTTAAAGAACGAAAACAACCAAGACAAACATCCTCCTCATTAAGACAACATTTGCGTATACAAGGCGACTCGATTCTATTTATACATCCCTCTCTTTCAACTTTCACTAATTATTGCCTTAACAGGTTTTGAAAACATTAAACTGTTTTTTCTATCCCTAATAGCCCAGGTAAATCTGCAATTGAGTCTATTATTAAATCAGGATTAACAAGCGAATGATCAACAATTTGTTGCCGAAATTTGCCCGTTCTGACTAAAACACCCTGAAGACCAGCCGCTTGCCCTCCCCCAATATCTGATTCTATATCATCACCAATAATAGCAATCTGATGAGCAGGAAGCCCAATATCTTCCAATGCCACCTGGAAAAAATCCAGCGATGGCTTCCCTATAACGATGGCCTGCTGATTACTAACATATTCCAATGCTGTGATAAATCCGCCAATATCCATTTGCAAACCCTGTTCAGTCTGCCAGTAACGGTTCTTATGTATAGCAATCAATTTAGCCCCTTGATTCAATAACCTGAAGGCCGTATTTAAAATATCATAAGACCAGGTATTAGCAATATCACCAATAATAACAAAGTCAGCTTGCTTATCAGATTGCCTAAATGATTGAAAATCCTGCTTAACATCATCAGCCAATAACAAATAGCACACTGGATCAGAATATTGCTGAATATAATATAAAGCCGCCTGAGGTGCACTAATGATATCCTCAACCTGCACTTGAAAACCCAGAGAAGTTAACTTGTGATGAAGAGACTGTCGACTCACAGTACTGGTATTTGTTATGAATCGACAGGGGATATTATGCTGCCGGATATTGTTGATTGTTTCAATGGCCCCACTAATAACTTGCGCACCAACATATAGCACACCATCCAAATCAATCAATAAACCCTTTATACCTCCAGAATGGTTCATAATAAGCCTCCAAAATATGAAACGGGTTAGCCAATTACACGCCTTATTTAGGCAATATCCAAATTTATTTTTTAACAGGGCTTATAAATAGACTTGAACGCCCTAGTAATATTTTTGAAACTGATTCTTTTAGCAGCCTTAACCCTTGAGGCCTTTAATTTAAATGACCATAAAAAACCGCAGGTTCCATCCATGCTCTCCCCCTCAGAGCATAGGTGTCTACACAAGTATTAGCATTTTCCCCAAAAAGAAAATAAACAAAGATAAGACCTTAACTTCATTCTCCTCACCCCAACCCTCTCCAACAGGAGAGGGAGCAAGAGATAAATGCAAGCTATTGTTATTTATAGGCTATAAACTTGTGTAGATATCTATGCCCTCAGAGGTAAAAGGGGTCAAGTCCAGGCTATTGCCCTGTTCATACCCATGCCTAGAACATCTATATATTCGACATTCTCCAGACTAGCCCGCCCCGAATGAAACCTGTTGCATCATTTCAAACAAGGCAAGCATCAAGACTTGACACAAATTTCACAGCAACTTTAAGCATAAGCAATAATTATTTATTGCTTATGTGAAAATGAAAAATTACCCGTAAAAGAGGATTCAGTCCAAGGAACTTGCTGCCCTTTTGTTTCGTCATTAACCCCTTGCAAGACCTTTTTAAAAACTTGTTCAATAGATAAATCAGGCTTCTGTATATTGTTTAATAAATGTTTGGTATACAAACCATTATCGCCCTCTCCATCGGCAGCAGTCGACCCAGGACTTGTAGCAAAACCAATTATTGTTCCTTTCGGTCCCTCCACTCTTGCCAAGCCTCGACTACCACTTCTAAAACTTCGTGGTAATGGATTATCTCTACAAGCATCTAGAATAACTATATTTAAATTATCATTTGCTTCACCCATTGCCCCTAATACCTGACCAATATTAATTGCCTTATAACGTACATCACTTTGTCTTTTAATTTGAGCTGAAATAGGGATTAAATAATTTTCCCCATCCACTTGAACACCATGACCCGCATAATAAAATAAACCTACCTGATTACCCGCTACTAAATACCTACCAAATTTATCGATAGCTGCTTCCATTTTTTCCTGATTGGCATTTAATTCTACTATGACATTAAAGCCTAGGTTGTTAAGTGCTTTTGCCATTGCTTGAGCATCGTTAACCGGGTTCTTTAATGGGCTATGTTTATAGTTACTATTACCGAAGATTAAGGCAGTGCGTTTTAATGCAGTAGATTTTAAAATCTCAACAGAGGTTTGGCTATTTAAAACTGGGAGTATTTCAGTATCATTATCAATGCTACTAAGAGAAGAGGCTGTTGAGGGTTGTGATTCAATTACTTGTTGAATTTCTACTTCAACAAACCCCTCATTATCACTATTACCATTAATAGCATCATTGATTCTTAATAATAATGGCCCCGTGTTCTGAGCAATAAATAGCTGTTCTTTTCCAATAATAAAAGGTTTATTATTTTTACTTATTTTTGCAATCAAAATTGAATGGCTATAACCTTCAATAATAGCCGGGAACAAAGGACTTTTCACACACCAATCTTTATACAACCCAATCCCATCGGGTCCAGTAAAATTGCAGCTTGAATAGGTTCTCCATTGTCCTTTAGCCTTGATGAAGTATTTTTTGCCTTCCTCAACTAAAACACCAGTATTTCGCCATTCTTCTATTGAGGCAGAGACTCTTGTTTTAACGACTTCCCCAGGAGGTATCTTGGTATTATCAATTTTATCTTGATAAGTATATTTAAGCGGAGCCGCACAAGAAAAAAGAAACAGACAGACTGTCATCACAGAACTAATCGATAGAATTGCTTTCATTCTTTTCATATCCATTGTTGAAATAAATTAAAAAACACACACAAACACAAGGGGTCTTTCCATGCAACACCCACTGTAAAGTATTTATTATATACGCGCTTCCATTAAAGGGAAGCTCCTGCGTCCCGTGATGCAGGATCGTCACAAACTGCATTCCCACGCAGAGCGAGGGAACGAGGAAAGTTTTTTCAATCAAACCAAAGATGGCAGACTACTAATATCTCTAAAATGGCGGAGACTCCTGGGTAAACAGGAAATGTTATATCTGGTTGTATGTACAAGTCACCACAAAAGGGCCGGTTTATTGCTTTACACCAGTCTTGTAGTTTTTTCCAAAAATACGAATTGGAAAAGCGTCAATACTTCAGCCCATCCCTTTTCAACACAAATAATATAAATTTAGAAAGGAAATTCATCATTATCTTCTTTGAAAGATAATGGCTCTTCATCAGTGTCGATATATTCCCACATTTCATTTTGATGAAAGAAAATGGGATCAGCATTTCTTTCAATAAACTCATCTACATCCATACCATCAATTGTAGGGCTTCGCTTTATTCTGACTTGCTTACCATTCATAAAAACCCACTGGTATTTTTTTTGACGCTCAGCTTTTGCCTCTTTTCGAGCTCGTTTTTGTGTTGCTGTGAGTTTCTTTTTAATTTTAGCCATTGCCTAATACACACATAGTTTAAATATTCATCATGATTTCAGTCATTTGTGATTGACCTAACTCTGTCAGAAAAAATTCATCAATAGTCCGAACTCCACACTTAAGGATAGGTAATTTCTTTCTCAAAATCGGGTCTAATCGTTTGCTCATTCATTTTTATGGCTCTATACAAACCACAGGTTTATAAAAAACCAGTGAATTCCTGAGTTATTCTTATTGGTAGGAGGGGCCTATTGGCCGCGACCAGAACAAGATCAAGAACAGTCGCGGCCAATAGGCCCCTCCTACTTTTATCGACAAAACTTCAATTAATGCTAGGAAGTTAGAGGTATATGACTCTTTAAACTGTGGTTTATTAATAAGCCATGTTCATTTTTATTTTCCCAACGTCAGAGTCAAATATTAAATTACATTGCTTACACTCAAAATTTATTTCCATAACTGTCACTTTTTAGCACTACTCGTTAGCTTTGATTCAAATCTAGCTTTCATTATCATCAGTACCCTTACCTAGATCTTTATACTCTTTAATCGAAGCCTGCAAAGCTAAACGTTGTTTTTCCAATTCTAATAACTCAATCTCTCTTTTAAGATAAACATCCGCTTTTTTCCTGGCACTATAACTTTCTTCCTGCATGGCCAGACGTTGTACTTCATAACGTTTTTTATACCCGACATCTGTTTCAAATTCTAATTGCTTTTGCTTATGTTTAAGGTCTAATTCTTCTGTGTGGATCTTGTCTTTAATTTCTCTCCAGTTAGCCTGCTCTCTTTCATATTCGGCTATATCTGCGGCTAATTCCTGTTCTTTTAATGTTGCCTGGTGTGCAATCAACAGTTCTTTTTCTTGCTGTTCATTTTCTCTTAATAGCGTTTGCTGACGCTGTTTTTCTGTTAACTCATTAACTAAAGCCATTTCCTTTAACTGGCTATGCTGATTAATTTTATCTTGATGAATTTTTTTCTTAACTGAAAATTCTTCTAGTTGCTGCAATGCTTTTTCTTCCAGCAACATTTTATTATTTTCTGCCAATAAGGCTTGTCTTTGTCGCTCTATATCAGCCAGTTCATTTATTTGCTGTAGCTGACTGCGCTTATGATCGATTTTTTGTTTTTCTTTTGCCTGTTGCTGCCTGAATAATTCCGTACGTTCAGATTCATTAAATTCAAAGCTTTTTTTCAATACGGATAAATAAACACTTTCTTTTGCAAACTGCACATCAGGAAATTCTTCAAAGCTCGGTTTCAGCTGACATTTAATTTCTGATTGAATATTCTGTAAAATTAGCATTTCACTAATAGCAAAACAGATCTTTTGCTCTGTTTTATCCAGCCCTTCTCGCACCCATGCCCCATCAGATAAATTAAGTAATTCTCTATGGACTAAATCCAGCGCGACATCATGGTAGGCGTTTTTGATATGTTCATTAAGTTCAGTCAGAATTTCAATATTGCTCATGGCATAATTAAAAGTCGGCTGAAAACGAACATCTAAAACAATCTCTATGCTGCAAAAGCCATCATACAATTTAACTGGTTCAATACATTGCCACTCTTCAATGGTTAAAGGGTAAACAGTATGATAAAAACGTTTTACAAAATTTTGAGGACGTAAAAATACCTTTTGATAAGGACCAAACTTGCTGACAACCAGCTGCCGATCAACTTCAAACCCAGACTCCCAGACCTCATCAACACCCTGCTCATTGCCTGAGGACAAAGCCATTAACCAACTATCTATTTCAGTCTTGGAATTATTCATGGCTATCAACCTGCATCAGTTTCTGGAGTCTAGCAGCCTCTTTCAACTGATTGATTTTTTCTCCCATTTTCTCAGCAATTAACGGGTAAAGATTTGGGGCAAACTCGACGGTTTTATCATCAATTTTTCGCAAAAAACCCCGGTTCAACAATAAACCTACGGCAAACATTCGTGACCAGTCTGAATAACGCCTGGCTTTTTCAATTTCGGTTTTCTCAATGACCATCTGCAACTCATCATTTGCATTGATGGTAAATTCACTAAACTGCCTTAAACATTCAAAAACCAGCTCTTCTTCCTCGGCAGTTAATGGGCCTGGTGCTGTAAATTCCAGTCGATAGGAGAGTAATACCGTAAAAAAATCGACCATTGCAGCACAGACAAAAGCAAATAATGAAAAACCCTGCCACATAGACACCGAAGGATTTACATCCTCGGTATACTGCTTATAGGTCATCAACAAAGGCGCTTCAGGCAAACCTTGACCGATGGAGCTGGAAAGTTTTCCAACCTGTAACTGTACATCCTGATAATAAGTCAGCACTTGATAGTAAGAAGCTTCCAGGTCTTTAGCGATATCTAAATCACTCAAACTCGCCTGTAACTTTTGAATCTTTTGGTCCAGTTCGGCAAATTCTTTATCCAGTGCTTCTTGCTTTATCTTTTTAGCTTGATAAATCTGGTTATAATGTTTCCAAAAAGGCCCCTCGCCCACTTGATTTTTATAGCCTGCCGCAATTAATGGATGAGTTCCAAAATAAGCCAGGGAGACTTCATCAGAAGCACTTTTAAGTTCTTTGTGTTGCCGAGATAAAACATCCCCTTTAATAACTGAAACACCACTGATATAGCTTTTAATCTCCTGCCTTATTTGATTAAGCCGGTTAATATGAATAGTGTCTTTTTGTGAAATTTCATAAAACTTAAAATAAGAAAAAGAGATCGAGGCCATTAACGCAATAAGTAGAGACAAGACCACTGAGAAATAGCGCATTCGATTGGCTTTCCAGTGTATCCCTGCTAATTCTAAAGAACAGATCACCACGATAGATTGAATCGCAACGGTGATAACCAAGGCAATCCAGGGGGTAATAAAATGCGACAAGCCGTAATAAGTGGTAAAGCCTGAAGCAACACTGAGCATTAACACGATAGGAATCGTCCAGATCCTCAGCATTCCTACAAATAAGGTCTGAATAGTATTGATTAAATACCCTACACCAGCCGATTTTTTCTCGGTAATTTCTTTTTTTGACATGTTTTAACGACTATTAATTATTTCCAACAAGAAATAATTAATTCACCCTCTCATCATCTTTATATTTAGTTTCACTCATTATTGCGCCGTCTTTGTCCCAAATAGTCACTACACCTTCTCTTTTTCCATTGATAAAATGACCCTCAACTTTTCGTTGCCCATTTTCATGCCAATCTATCCATAGACCATGTTTAACACCATTTTTATAATGTTTTTCAATAATTTGTTGGCCACAATCATTCCACCATGTCCACAAACCTTCTTGCTTACCCTGACCATAAAAACCTTCACTCTCTTTACGCCCGGTTAGATGCCAGGCTGTATATAAGCCATCAGTCAATCCATCTTTGTAATGCACTTCCTTTTCAATTTGACCATTTGCATAGCGCGATATATATTTCCCGGAAAAAGGCTGGTCATGGCTTGGTACATATTGCAGGCCTCCGCGATCTAAAAGTCGATTGACCACTATACTCACAACTTCTTTACCACATTCAGGGCAAAAATTAACCTCACCTACTTCAGGTAATTTAGTACCGCAATTATGACAAAACATTATTTAACCCCTTGCTTATATTTTTCAACACTTTACACAAACCATCTCGGTTTAATCAATAGCGAACGATGCGCTTGGTTCCTCAGCACATCCTATATTAATTTTCTTGATGACATTGATTCTTTGTTATAGCTATCCAGTTAGTAACTACTCAGCATATATTTTTCTGTGGGTATAGGATGTTGATTTATCAGGCTTCTGCAACAGGACGTTGCAGCAGAGCTTACAGGGACGTATTTACGCGTCCTTATAAATCAATATCCTATGCCTTCAGCCCCAAACTCGCTGACTAGTTACTGCAGTTAAAACCTTTACCAGCATTCGCTACTCTGGAATCATTTCACCATTTTTGTAATTTCCTTGCCATTTTTTTTGACCATTAGGCTTCCAGACTATCCACGGTCCTTCCTGCTCTCCATTTTTCCATTTACCTTGAGAATACATTTGTCCGCTCTCATACCACATGGTTTCACAGCCATTTTTTTTACCACTACAATAAACCACTTCACCTTCTTTCTGACCATTGTGATACCAGGATACCCATAGGCCATCTAAAATACCTTTGCTCCAGTTTATCTCACTTTTCTTTTGACCATTCTCAAACCACTCAGCTTCCAAGCCATCAAACTCATTGTTTACATAGCGGATTTCCTGTGCCTTTTTTCCATCTTCGTACCAATAACCCCAAGTACCATGTCCAAAACCATTATTGAAAGTTTCTTCATGCTTCTTCTGACCACTACGGTAATAAGCAATACCTGATCCCGTATAAGGCTTCCCTTCATAACACATCAAATTATTTATTTTTTGTAATTTGTTGTAATCTACCCTTGTGACCAATACTTTATTGCCACATTGAGTACAAAATTTTGCACTTGCAAGTAATTGATTACCACAGTTGCAACAAAACATATCAATTCCTTCTACATATTCAAGGTATGTACCAGTATAATTCAACACTTTAATGATGGATACCAAAAGAGGACAAGATCTTGCCAAAAGCCAGTGATTTAAAACAAGGTTCAGCAATAGAAATTAACGGCGAACCCTATGCAGTCAAAAAAATTGAAGTCAGAAACCCGACTTCCAGAGGGGCTTCAACCTTATATAAAATTCGTTTTGCTCATATGAAAACCAAACAAAAGCTTGATGATACTTTTAAAGGCGATGATTTTCTTAAAGAAGCAGACTGCTCTAAATTAATGGTTCAATACTCCTACCAGGATGGTGAAAGCTATACTTTCATGAACCTTGAGACCTATGAACAATACAGTCTGAATGCTGAAGATATTGAAGGGCAAATTCCATATCTGACGGAGGCACTAGAAGGGATTCTTATTTTACTTCTTGATGAAACGCCTTTAGGTATTGAATTACCTACCACGGTAAGCCTGGAAATTGTTGAAACACCTCCGGCAATGAAAGGAGCTAGTGCGACTAACAGAACCAAACCTGCACAATTGACAACAGGCCTGGAAGTGCAAGTCCCTGAATATATTGAAACAGGTGAAATAATTAAAGTAAACACCGAAACCGGGAAATATATGTCCAGGGCTTAACCCCCCCCAATGTCCTTAAGTTAAGAAAATTGATATAGGATGTGCTGAGAAACGAAGCGCATCTTTTGCTCTGATATACTTACTACCATCAGCACATCTTATCGTTCTTAAGCTGCAACCTGGCCGCCCCCTTATCAACCTTTCAACTTATAATCCTCTATGTCAGCAAATATTTTAAATATCCATCATTCCAGCGTTATTGTTAAGGATACCCAGGCTTCATTAAAGTTTTACTGTGGTATATTGGGTTTAAATCAACTTGAGCGACCTAACTTCCCCTATGCGGGTGCATGGTTAGAAGTGGGCTTACAGCAAGTTCATCTGCTGGAATTACCCAATCCAGACGCGACCACAGGCCGTCCAGACCATGGTGGAAAAGACCGTCATATAGCCTTTCATGTATTGAACCTTGATTTAATCAAAGACTCTTTAGAACAAGCAAATGTTAGCTATACCATGAGTGTTTCTGGACGCAGAGCTTTATTTTGTCGTGATCTTGATGGAAATGCCCTGGAATTTATTGAAAAGCCTGAGTAACTGATTATTAAATTAAATATTGTTTATAGGATATGCTGAGGAACGAAGCGCATCACCTCACCAGACAAGATGCGCTTGCTGATGTCAACACAGCCTATAGCAAACGCATTAACTTATCATGGCTATGAACTAACCACAGGTTAAAGAGTTATATACCAGCAACTTCTTAGAAGTACTTGAAGTTTTGTCAAAAAAAGTAGGAGGGGCCTATTGGCCGCGACCGGAACAAGATCAAGAACAGTCGCGGCCAATAGGCCCCTCCTACCCATAAGAATAACTCAGAAACTTACTAATTTTTTATAAACCTGTGGTTTGTATAGAGCCATTTAACTTAATACCATTAAAGCCAACCTTATCAATTAACAAAGCATCAGATGAAACCTCATACTACAAGTCAATTCCAGATATTAGTGACTAATACGACTTGTTTAGAGCTTCAAATAAGTGGTGACTGGGTTATTGGCAACACTATCCCTAGCCTGGATAAGGTAAAAGAATCACTTAGTCAATACCAAAATATCACACAAGTTATTATCAGTAGTCACACTCTGGGGCTGTGGGATAGCCGTTTAGTCTCGTTTATTTTATTACTGACAGAAAACCTCAATAAGAAAAATATTGAACTAGACATAACAGGATTACCAGCAGGTATTCAAAGTCTGCTAAAACTGGCTACCACGGTACCAGAGAGAAAAGGTGTTGAAAAAACAGACCATCAGCCTTCTATTGCCGAACACATTGGTAACAAAGCAATTACGGCCATCAGCGAGACACAAAATTTCATCAATTTCATTGGTGAAGTTAGCTTAAGTTTTGTTAGATTCAGTCAAGGAAAAGTACGTTTTAGAAAACAGGATTTTTGGCTCATCGTTCAGGAATGTGGTCCTAATGCTTTACCTATCATCACCTTAATTAGTTTGCTAATGGGCTTGATTCTAGCCTTTATGGGAGCAATTCAACTTCGCCTATTTGGTGCTGATATCTATGTTGCCAACCTGGTTGCTATAGGTATGTCGCGAGAAATGGGAGCGATGATGACAGCGATAATCATGGCTGGACGTACGGGAGCAGCCTTTGCTGCAAAACTTGGCACCATGCAGGTGAATGAAGAAATCAATGCTTTTAAAACCATGGGTATTGCAGCAATTGATTTTCTGGTATTACCCAGAGTGCTCGCCCTTACCTTGATGATGCCACTATTAACCTTATATTCCGATGTTATCGGCATACTCGGAGGGCTATGCGTAGGTGTCGGGTTGATGGATATCTCAGTGGTTGAATACTATCTGCAAACTCAGCAATCAATCACTTTACTTGATTGGTCAACAGGGATTTTTAAAAGTGCTATTTATGGCTTTCTGATTGCCACTATAGGTTGTATGCGTGGTATACACTGTGGTCATAGCTCTTCCTCAGTAGGTGATGCAACTACGACAGCCGTAGTAAGAAGCATCGTCACCATCATTGTTGCTGATGCTATTTTCACTTTATTATTCGAAAGCCTGGGTATCTGACTATGACTCAAGACCCGCACATTATTGTTAACGATCTGTCCATGGCTTATGGCGATGTTCTTATTCAACAAAACTTAAATTTTAGCGTTAATAAAGAAGACATCTTTATTCTAATGGGGGGCAGTGGCTGTGGTAAAAGTACCCTGCTCCGCCATTTAGTGGGATTAAAAGAACCCGCAAAAGGCTCAGTGTTTTATCAAAATACCGATTTTTGGCAGGCCAGTGAACAGCAACGCAATGAACTCATGCGTCATAGTGGCATACTCTATCAAAGTGGCGCTTTGTGGAGTGCCATGACCCTGGCGGAAAATATTGCCTTACCTTTAGC
>Ga0209707_1001749_pt1 | contig 11912 bp, 9 predicted proteins | sample EN4Hudsemesocosm_FD_184630 | JGI IMG/M metagenome (GOLD analysis project Ga0209707, IMG submission 184630) | Methane-oxidizing microbial communities from mesocosms in the Hudson Canyon - EN4B Hudson Canyon (SPAdes) (version 2) | ecosystem: Environmental > Aquatic > Marine > Cold seeps | place... | reverse complement strand
GTTCAGATGAGGAAGATGAGGAAGATGAGGAAGATGAGGAAGATGAGGAAGATGAGGAAGAGCATGATTGAAATTTTAACACCTATTAATACATTGATAATCAAAACCTTATAACTTTTCCGAGGAAACTATTATGACTCAAATTAATCGACGTGAATTTATCAAATTATCGGGTGTGTCCGCAGCTCTTGCTGTGACACCTTCTGTTTTAAAAGCAGCAGACAGTAACTTTGAAGCTAGAGTTGTTGTCGTTGGTGGAGGGTTTGCAGGAGCAACCTTAGCTAAATATTTACGATTATGGAGCGAAGGAAAAATTAAAGTGACGATGGTCGATAAAAACCCCGATCATGTTTCATGTGTATTAAGTAACCTTATTTTGAATGATAGATTACAGCTTGATGAAATCACCCAATCATTTACATCATTACAAGATAATTATGGGGTTATTGTTGAGCAAGGTCTGGTAACAGGTGTAACAGAGGGAGCTGTTAAAACGGTTCACTTAGATAATAATACAGGTATTGAATGTGACTATGTTGTGTTGGCACCAGGTATTGAGTTTATTGATGTCCCTGGACTAAAAGAAATGGGTGTTGATAATTTTGATCAAGTGCCGCATGCCTGGATTGCGGGTGAGCAAACTGAATTATTAAGAGATCAATTACACACGATGGAAACGGGTGATACTTTTATTATGACGGTACCTGAAAGTCCTTATCGTTGTCCTCCTGGGCCTTATGAACGCGCTTGTGTGGTAGCAGACTACGTTAAGCGAATACTAGGGGCGGGACAAGTGATTGTACTGGATCCACATGCAGAAATTGCCATTGAAAAGGAAACTTTTGAGCAAGCTTTTAATGGTATTTATAAAGATATTGTGACTTATATTCCTAATGCAACATTAGAGTCTATTGAAATTAAAGACAATGGGGAAAAGGTTGCTAAAACATCTGCTGGAGATTTTAGTGCTAAAGTTTTAAATGTTATCCCCACCCATAAAGCAGGAAAAATTGTAGAAGATTTGCAACTATTGCCCGTTGGCCAGCGGTTTGCTCCCGTTCATGTTGCTAGTTATGAGTCGACGTTAAGAGCTGGTTTTTATGTTATCGGTGACTCAAATAATAGCGGACAACCCAAGTCAGGCCATATGGCTAATGCGCAAGCCAAGGTTTGTGCTGATGCTATCATTAGAGAAATTGCAGGTAAGACGACATCAGAAGATTTTGTTTATGATCCTGAGCGATTAAAAAGAATAAAAACAAATTCAGCTTGTTATAGTCCCATTACATACAATGAAGCATCTTGGCTCAGCGCTGTTTTTTGTTATGAGACAGTTGGAAATAGTATGCAATTGGTGGATGACTCTTTTGCATCTTCAAATGCACCTCATTGGAGTAATGAGAATTTTGAGGACATGTTTGTCTGGGCAAATAGCTTATTTAGTAATACATTCGGATAATTGTAAAAAATAACAAGGGCATGATTGATCTATGCCCTTGTTATTTAAAAGGTACAAAAGAGGTCTTTATTCTGCAGGAGCAATAACTTCTGCTTTACGTGTTTCGCCTTTACCAATAGTCAGTAAATCCCAAACAAGTAAGCCCAATCCTGAAGCAGTAACCAATCCAAACAACATACGCCAATGCATTGCTGATAAAAAGGATGGGTGGGTCTGTGCTGCAAAATAGCCGCCCCAAGTTGAACCACCAATAGCTCTTTCAATAAAGGATTGTTCGTAACCCGCAATTAATAAGGCAATGGTCATACCGAGTACGCCAATATTTAATAAGGCCAGCGCCCATTTCCAGCGCCAAGCATTTTGTGATTCAGCGCCCATCCAGACATTGCCACGCCAGTGCTGAATAGCAATATAAAAGAAGGCAATATTAATGGTGGCATAAGCGCCAAAAAAGGCCAAATGACCATGTGAAGCCGACCATTGCGTACCGTGAGTGTATAGGTTGATTTGTGGCAAGGTATGCATAAATCCCCAAACACCTGCGCCAAAGAAGTTACCAAAGGCATGGGCAATTAACCAGGCCATTGCTGGATGGTTCATGTTTTTAAAACCACGTTCACCTGAATCATACACAGCATGGACAACCATAGCGACTAATGGAATGGGTTCTAATGCTGAGAAAAAACCACCAATGGTGAGCCAATACTCGGGCGTTCCAATCCAAAAATAATGATGACCTAACCCCAATATTCCCGAGCCAAACATAAGAGCGACTTCAATATATAGCCATGTTGTTACAATTTTACGGCTAACCCCTAAAATCGTCATTAATGACCAAGCCATAATAACGCCAACTAATACTTCCCAAGTTGCTTCAACCCATAAATGAATAACCCACCACCACCAGAATTGCTCATGGGTGATATTTGTCATATAGAACATACCAGCAACATATAAGCCTGCTAATGCCACTAGATCTAGAGTTAAAACACCTGCAATACCTGACCATTTCCCTTTGCTAAAAGTCATTACTACGTTGTAGAAGAAAACTAGCATGACGGCAACAATGCCAATATCTGCCCAACGAGGGGCTTCAATATATTCACGACCTTCATTAATCAGCCATAAAGTCGTATCATTACCTGCACCTGTTTGGATAAATAGGTAGACCAGTACCACTACGGTAATAGCTGTACTCAACACCCAAAAACCTAACACACCGTATTTTAAACCAGCGATTTCAGTGCCACTTTCATCTTCTAAAAGCCAGTAAGTACAGCCGATAAAACCATATAACATCCATAAAATCATGGCATTAATATGGACCATGCGGTTAACGCTAAAGTCTAAAATTTCATATAAAAAATTAGGCGCTATAAATTGAATGCCTGCTAATAAACCAAATAAAATTTGGAATATAAACAGGATAACGGCTCCCATAAAGTACTTAACGGCTAGTTTTTGTCCATTATTTAAGGTGCTGTCATCAACCTCGGCCCATTTATGAAAGGCTTTTAATTTATTGGGGAGTGAAGCATTAACTGTTTCGGTGTTTGCACTCATAATTAATCGACCTCTGCATAAATGGTGGTGAAGTTATAAGGGAAGCCATTGGTATCAATACTCGACATCCATTTAAGGAAGGCAACGATGCCTTTTGCTTCTTCTTCAGTAATATCAAGGTTTGGCATTTTTCGACCCGTACCAAAAGTACGGGCATTTTTTTCAGGATCCATTAAAAATGCAAGCATTTGCTGTTCACGCAATTCAACTGTTAACCAGCCTTGGTCTAGCCAAGCCTTAGTTAAATCAGGCGCATAATAGGCTCCATTTCCTAATAACGTATGACAATTCATACAGTTTTTAGCTTGAGTTGTTTTTTTACCCAAAGTAACTAATTGTTCAGCTTCTTCTTCGGTGAATGTTTTGCCGAATAATAATTCCTCACCACCAATAACAGGCATAAACTTATTCAGTTCTTCGTCAAATTGATAATCAACTTTTTTGTTAATAACTGAATAGGCCGGGACGCGGTCGCCCCCTGCTGTTGTTTGACTTAAGGTATCAAAGGTTAAAACAACTAAAATTAAAAAAGAGCCAGCGGTTACCCATATGGCCATTTTTTTCCAAAAGGACTCGGAAGCCCATTGAGGTGTTTCACTCATTTTCTTTCTCCGGAGTAGTGATTAATTCAGGTGTGTCATGGGTTTGTTTACACAAATGCCAAATAGCAATAGGCGCAAAAAAATAACCAATGACCATAAGATAAGAAATTATGCCCCAATACCCGTTAAGGTTAGCGGCAAGTGTTAATTGGTAAACAGAAACTAATAGCACTATATAAGAAGCATAGGCAGATAGTTTGATACTAAGGCGAGGATTAACTTTAGACCAGGCAAATAACAGTGCGTAACTTGCGCCTGCCATAATGATTAAGGCAGAGGAGAAAAAAGTAATGAAAAAATCTTTTAAAGCAACGGGTTCTAGCATAATAATCTTATTGATTTTAAAAAGTCAGAGGTAGGGTGATTATTGCTTGTTTAGGTAAGCTTATTTTTTACACATTATTAAGTTGGGATAAATCAAATACCCCATAATTAATGATGAAAAATAAAGTCATCGAAAATGACAGTTATTAGTTGTATCTTCTCATTAGTTTAGCGCAATCAAAGTTTTAACTCTATTAATATTACTGAAAGAAAGGTATTTAAAAAAATCGAATTTAAACTATGATGATAGATATACTCTTACTTAGAGTATTGATAATGTGATAGTGTTTTGTACACTGAATGATAGTTGAATAAGGGTGAGGGTTATTATTTTAATAATTTGATGAATATGACAGTTTTGTTATTTAGTTTAAGAAATAATTTTATATCACTTACTTTTCTAGGGATTGCTTTGTTATCAATGACTGGCAGTGTAAAAGCAGAAAAGGTAATTGAAAAAAAGCCACTAGAAACAGTTAATCTTCAACTTAAATGGGTTCATCAATTTCAATTTGCAGGGTATTACGCAGCTAAGCAACAAGGCTATTATGCTGAAGAGGGGCTAGATGTAAATATTCATGCTTTCGATATGAAGCAAGCTGTGATTGAAACCGTTATTTCTGGAAAAGCAAATTATGGCGTGACTGATGTAGGGACACTTTTTAACTATGCTAAAGGTGCCCCTGTTAAAGCATTAGCAGCCATTTTTCAACATAATCCACTTATTTTTATTAGTAAAAAGTCTTCGGGTATCTTAAGTCCTTATGAAATGATAGGGAAGCGAGTTATGCAACAGAATGCTTCTGAGGAGGCACCATTAAGAACTTTACTTGCGGATGTAAATATTAGTTTAAAGCAATATTCAGTTGTTCCGCATAACTTTAAAGTGGATGACCTAATTTCAGGAACGGTTGATGTTATGTCTGCTTATATAACAGATCAACCTTATGAGATAAGGCAGCAAGGTGTTGAAATTAATATTATTCAACCACAAAACTATGGAATTGATTTTTATGGGGATTTATTAGTTACTAGCAACCAAGAGCTTGAAGAGTACCCAGGGAGATCAGAACGTTTTTTGCGAGCCTCATTAAAAGGCTGGAAATATGCTTTTGCAAATACGGAAGAGCTTATTCAGCTAATAAAACAAAAGTATCATAGTCGGGCAAGCTATGAGAGATTAAGGCATGAAGCAATAGAAACACGAAAGTTAGTACTGCCAAATACGGTTCCTTTAGGGCAAATACGGGTGAGTCGATTAAGCCATGTTAATAATATTTATAGTCGATTAGGCTTATCAGAAAAACTCAATGACAAGGAGCTTGATGCTTTTATTTATACAGGAAAAGTTAATGTAAAATTAAATACAGAAGAGCAACAATGGCTAAAACAGCATCCCATTATTCGATTAGGTATAGATAAAAATTTTGCACCTTATGAAAGACTAAACGAAGAAGGTAAATATGCGGGTATTGCAGCTGACTATATAGAGGTATTAGAGCAGCGCTTAAATGTAAAGTTTGAAATAGTTAAAGATAAAAGTTCATGGCATGAGGTATTGAAAGCAGCAAAAAATGGAGAAGTAGATATGCTCTCCTGTTTGGTTAAAACACCAGAACGAGAAAAGTTTTTAAATTTTAGTCGGCCTTATCTTAATAGTTCTGCGGTTATTATTAGTGCGCAATCTAATGGGTATTTAGGTTCATTAGATCGCTTGGTGGGTAAACGTGTTGCTATTCAAAAAGGACACTATACTCAGGAACTTCTGGCAAGGAATTATCCAAGTATTGAAATTATTTCTACTGCAAATATTGAAGAGGCATTAAGCATGGTTTCTAATGGTGAAGCCTTTGCCTATGTTGGTGATGTGACTTCTGCAAGTTATGTTATGAAGAAAAAAGGTTTTCTTAATCTTATCTTCTCAGGTTCAACACCTTATAAGAGCCAATTTAGTTTTGCTACGCATAAGAGTATTCCTATATTGGCTTCAATTATTAACAAGACTTTAGCTACAATCACGCAAGATGAAAGGGATGATATTTATAAGCAATGGCGAGCGCTTAAAATTACTCAAGGAGTCAGTACTCAAACCATTATTAAATATGCAATTGCGATTGTTAGTTTATTTTTATTGTTTGCTTATTGGATTTATCGATTGCGCTTATCAGAAGCAAAATTAACAGTGAGTCAGGCTAAATTACAACTTATTTTAGATACTGAAGCGGAATGCGTAAAAATACTTGACCCTGATGGGCGGTTGCTACAAATGAACCGAGCGGGTCTGGATATGATTGATGTTCAAGAAGAATCTCAAGTGCTTGGGGAGAAAGTAGATGTACTCGTTGATGAAGAATACAGGCAAGCATTTAATGAGATGAATGCACGTGTTTTAAGGGGTGAGAAATGCTCTCTGGAATATAAAATTCATAGTATTAAGGGTAAGGAACTTTGGGTGGATGCACATGCTGTCCCCTTAATTGATAAAAAGACTAAGAAAGTTTCTATTTTAGCGGTAACACGGGATATTACTGAAAAGAAGAAGACCAATGAATTAATTTGGAAGCAGGCTAATTTTGATCCATTAACAGGTTTACCTAATCGAAATATGTTTTTAGATCGTTTGAGCGAGGATATAAAAGCGACTTCACGATCAAAAAATTCGTTAGCACTTATTTTTTTAGATTTAGACAGGTTTAAAGAAGTTAATGACACCTTAGGTCATGACAAAGGAGATATGTTACTTTGTGAAGTGGCAATAAGACTTGGTTTATGCGTTAGAGGAACGGATACTATTGCTAGATTAGGGGGTGATGAATTTATTGTTATTCTACCTGAGCTGGATGATATCCACATTATAGATAGAGTTGCTCAGACTATTATTCAGACTTTAGCTGAGCCTTTTGATTTGGCAGGAGAAAAGGCTTATATTTCTGCAAGCCTAGGTATTGCTCTATATCCTGATGATGCCAACAGTTTAGAAGGGCTGATTAAGCATGCTGACCAAGCCATGTATCGTGCAAAAGATATGGGACGAAGTCAATATAGTTATTTTACTAAATCTATGCAGCAGGAAGCACAATCCCGATTGAATTTAATGAATGATATGCGTGGTGCATTAGCGGACGAGCAATTTGAACTTTATTATCAGCCTATTATTGACTTAGTGGCAGGTAATATAACTAAAGTAGAAGCCCTGATACGCTGGAATCACCCTACAAGAGGCCTAGTTAGTCCTGTAGATTTTATACCTTTAGCTGAAGAGTCAGGGTTAATTATTGAAATTGGCGACTGGGTATTTAAACAGGCGGCTCAACAAGTGAAGTTTTGGCGAAATACTTACAATGCTAATTTACAGGTTAGTGTAAACAAATCTCCCATACAATTTAGGGCGGCAACAGATTGTGACGAATGGTTAAATTTCCTTAAAGAAATAGATTTGTCGGGTGAGGCTGTAGCGATAGAAATTACCGAAGGTTTGTTAATGGATAATGCAGCAAATATTTCTTATCAATTACTGCAATACCGAGATGCTGGGATTCAGGTCTCTATGGATGATTTTGGAACAGGTTATTCAGCTTTATCCTATTTGAATAAATTTCATATTGATTATTTAAAAATTGATCGCTCATTTACGCGAAACTTAGTTGTTGGATCCAGTGATTTAGCTTTGTCTGAAGCTATTATTTTAATGGCACATACTTTAGGGCTTAAAGTGATAGCAGAAGGTATTGAAACTGAAAAACAACAGCAGTTATTAGCAGCAGCAGGTTGTAATTATGGTCAAGGTTTTTTGTTTTCTAAACCTGTTACAGCGAGTGAATTTGAAGTGATTTTATCTGACAATAAAAATAATGTCTGAATTTTTAATCTAAGGAACGGGCGTTAAATAAGGTGTCTATTCTCATTCCTAACTATTAATACGCTTCATATCTTTTTTTTGATAAAATAGTCCCCTTTTAAAGCTCCTGGAAAGGGTTGCTCAGGATTCTTATTGCTCATTAGGCAGGGGGAATTTTTTCAAAATATGATGGATTACTTCAATTAGGTTATATAAATAATGGCGATGAAACCCCCCAAAAGTCTGGAAGCATTGATTACTGACGGCTTTATTGATGAAGTAATGCACCCTTTAAAAAGCGGTAAAGAAGCAGATGTTTTTGTTGTGTTCTCTGAAGGTGAAGTCCGTTGCGCAAAAGTTTATAAATCAGCCAGCCAAAGAGGCTTTCATAAGCAAGCCTTGTATGAAGAAGGAAGGAAAGTAAGAAATAGCCGAAAAGCGCGTGCCATGCAGAAAAAAAGTCAGTATGGGCGTAAAAAACAAGAAGAAGTTTGGCAAACGGCCGAAGTGGATGCCTTGTATAAATTAGATTTTGCTGGAGTGAGAGTACCTAAACCCCATATCTTTATTGAAGGGGTGTTGTTAATGGAGCTTATTACTAATGAAAATGGTGGCGCGGCTCCTAGACTTAATGATCTAGATTTAACACGAGAACAAGCATTAGAGTTTCATGGCTTATTGATTAAAGATGTCGTTAGAATGTTGTGTGTAGGGTTGATTCATGGTGATTTATCTGAATTTAATATTCTTGTGGATATTGATGGCCCAGTGATTATTGATCTTCCACAAGCTGTTGACGCCTCAGCAAACAATAATGCCGCAATGATGTTGGATAGGGATGTCTGTAATTTAGCCCGTTATTTTGGGCAGTTTGCCCCCGAAATACTGAGTACTCAGTACAGTAAGGAAATATGGAAACATTATCAGAGTGGTAAATTAACGCCTGAAACTGAATTAACAGGTCGATTTAAAGACAATCGAAAGAAAGCAGATGTAAAAGGTATTATGAGAGAAATCAATGATGCCAGAGAAGAAGCGATTCAGCGTAAGTATGAGCAAAATATTTAATTGAGCTTGGTTATAGTCGCGCGGCCATAACTTCGGTTTTTTAAGCGCTGACTTTTTTGTCGATAGCAGTGTTACAGAAACAGTTGAGTAGTTTACTACGCACTTATTTTCAGCACTTTACTGTCGACAGAAATCAATAGCTTATTCATTCCGCATCCGTGACTGCGCGAAGTCTATTTATTGATGATATATAAAAATTTAACTCCCAATGACGAGGAATATGATTATGGCTAAACATTCAGTTAATAAAACTTATGCCTTTAAAGATAAAGTTGAACATAGTATTGATGAGTTTGCATCTAAGAGTAATCCTACCATTTATGATTTAATGAATGTTAGAGTCGTTGGCCAGATAGAAAAGCAGTTGGATGTGTTTCGGGCTGAGGCAAAAAATATGACAGTTGGTGAGCTTGAAGATGAAAGGCATCGTTCGAAGGAGTTAGCTGCATTTATGACTATGACGGGTGACCCAAAGCCACATAAAGAATGTCATGCTCATGCAATTATCTCTGGCGGACATAAAGAGGCTGCGGAATTAAGGGCTATTCTTGCATTTCAAAAAATTCGGATTGATGATCCTGATAATGGTTGTTGGTTACCTCGGAATACAGCCGCGAAGGCTGTGATGCCGAAAAGGCTCAAGGAAGCTGTCCCTCATAGCCGTATTCACCGATTTAATTATTATTTTTGGCTTAATAGGATTATAAGTTTAACTCTTACAAGCTCGCCAAAAAAACTCCGCAATACATTGAATACAGTTGAATTAAGACTTCAATCTGGCCGACAACCTGACTGGGTTATGAACAAGAAAGGGAAGGGGTTACCCTTATGATATTTTCTGTTAATGCAAATGTTTCTGATTATTTATGGTATGTCATTGATAGTAAAGAGGCGCGGTGCAAACTTGGAGATGATACTGTTTTTCACCTTGACAGACAACCAAAGGCTTACACTGAGGTATGGCAACCTATTGAAGTGGAGTTTTTTAAAGCGACAGAGGGAAAAGGGAAAGTTATTCCAGATATTACTGTCCGTAATGGTAAGCTCTTTTTTAATCAAAAAGCCTATGATTTATTGCATGATAAATTAAAAGACTGTGGCGAATTTCTCCCCGTTAGTTTTAACAAAATACAAGGGTATATTTTTAATATATTGGTTGTTGCCGAAAGTAATAATGCAGTTGACCTTTCTTTGAGTTCAAAAAATGAGTGGGGAGAAATAAACTCGATAGTATTTTATGAAGACAAACTAGAAAACTATCCTGTTTTTAGAACAGAATATGATGACTATATGGGAGTTTATTGCAAAGAAGATTTTAAGGCTCTAATAGAAAGCAAAGGTTTACTCGGGGTATTATTTAATCAAAAATTAAATGGTGCACCACCTTAAATTTGATTATATATTGCTAATTTCTTGGGATTTTCTATATAGCTTAATCAGAGGTTCCTTAAGGAGTGAGGATCTTATTGAATCCTAGTTCCTAATTTATATATCAATTTTTTTACATTTTTAATTAAAAACAAACTATGACGAACGCTAGCAAACTATTCACTGAAGCAAAAAAAGTAATTCCAGGTGGTGTTAATTCACCCGTTAGATCATTTAGTGGCGTTGGCGGAACACCTGTCTATATTGATCATGCTAGTGGTGCTTATATTTTTGATAATGAAAATAAACAATATATAGATTATGTAGGTTCATGGGGGCCGATGATTTTAGGTCATGCCCACCCAGAAGTGATTGATGTAGTCAAACAAACAGCAGAAAAAGGTTTAAGTTTTGGTGCACCAACAGAACTAGAAACAACAATGGCCGCTAAGGTTTGTGAGTTAGTTCCATCAATTGATAAAGTAAGAATGGTGAGTTCAGGCACAGAAGCGACAATGAGTGCCTTACGTTTGGCGCGTGGCTATACAGGGCGCGATAAAATTGTTAAGTTTGAAGGCTGTTACCACGGACATTCAGATTCATTATTAGTTAAAGCAGGTTCTGGCGCTTTAACATTAGGTGTACCCAGTTCACCTGGTGTACCTGCTGCTTTAGCGGCTGATACGATTACGCTGACTTATAATGATAGTGAACAAGTAAAAACAACTTTTGCAGAAATAGGCAGTGAAATAGCCTGCATTATTGTAGAACCAGTGGCTGGAAATATGAATTGTATTCCTCCTGTTGCAGGCTTTTTAGAAACCTTACGTCAAGTCTGTGATGAACACGGTTGTGTATTGATTTTTGATGAAGTAATGACAGGTTTTCGAGTAGGTTTGCAAGGCGCACAAGGTGTTTACAAAGTAACGCCAGATTTAACTACATTAGGGAAAGTAATTGGTGGTGGTATGCCCGTCGGTGCTTTTGGTGGTAAAAATGAAATTATGGATTATTTAGCACCTGTTGGCCCTGTTTATCAAGCGGGAACATTATCAGGAAATCCTGTCGCAATGGCTGCAGGGTTAAAAACTTTGGAATTAATTTCTCAGCCAGACTTTTATAAAAACCTAACAAAAACCACAGAAAAACTAGTTTCAGGTATAAAACAAAGAGCAAGTGAAGCTGGTATATCAATGACATCTAATCAAGTAGGTGCCATGTTTGGCTTATTTTTTAGCAAAGAAGAAAAAGTAACGGGATTTGCTCAAGTTATGGAATGTGACCAAGAATTATTTAAACGCTTTTTTCATGGTATGTTGGAACAAGGGGTTTATTTAGCGCCTTCAGCTTTTGAAGCTGGTTTTGTTTCTGCTGCGCATACTGATGAAGATATTGAAAAAACATTAGATGCAGCAAGTATTGTTTTTAAAACATTAAGCTAATATCTTCTCTCCCTTTGAAAATATAGGTATCTACATGATTTTATAACCTATAAGGTTGAGATCATCTCTTGCTCCCTCTCCTGCTGGAGAGCAACTGTGTTAAAAATCAAGCTAATATTCTATGATTAGGGTTCCAATCAACATTATTTTTAATCATGGAATTAGCAATTATTATTAATTTTCTCATGCAAGCAACGAGAGCTGTTTTTTTAGGTTTTCCTTTACTGACTAACCTGTCATAAAACACT
>Ga0209707_1001746_pt1 | contig 11916 bp, 12 predicted proteins | sample EN4Hudsemesocosm_FD_184630 | JGI IMG/M metagenome (GOLD analysis project Ga0209707, IMG submission 184630) | Methane-oxidizing microbial communities from mesocosms in the Hudson Canyon - EN4B Hudson Canyon (SPAdes) (version 2) | ecosystem: Environmental > Aquatic > Marine > Cold seeps | place... | reverse complement strand
CTTTTTGATGGTCATTGAAGCACCCTCAATGGCATCTTGTTCCGCACCCTCAATGTCTAATTTAATAAAATCAACTCTTGCATCAATTAAATTATCAATGGTATTGATATTGTTCGCTTGATAGTCATGCTCACAGTTAGTTTGCTCTTTGTGGACATCTTGCTTGTTTGATATTTTTTTATTTCCTAACCCACAATTAATAAACTCAATATTTTCCACTTGGGAAAATTTCTTTTTTGCTATATTTATATGTAAAGCATTTGGTTCTATACAATATATTTTTTTGAAATCTGGATAATTTTGGATAATTTGAGGTAAAGTATCTCCAATATACGCACCTCCATCAACAAAATGTATATCTTCCAGTGAAGGAAGTATTTCTTTATCAAAATATTGTTCATCAAAATTGTTGGTAAAACCCTTCATAAAATTAAAATCAAAACTGATTTTAAAATTTATCACTTTTTCAAAAACTTCTTTTGATTTATCATCACTTAACAAAGCATAGGTAGAGGCATACTTCTCTTGGTTATTTTTAAAGTCTTCTTCAAAATCTAGAATAAAAGGAGGAGAAGCCAGTTCCAAACCACTGTATTTATAAAAAGCAAGGTAGTTAAAATGAGTAAATCCCATTTCATCAAGTCTGTTTTGCACTTCAAGAGGGCTTCCTGTTGCTGTACATAAAATAATAGAGTTTTTCTCAACCTCATCGATTTTTAAAACAGATTTTTTACGTGAAGTATGTACTCTTGTAAAATCATCAATAATTCCATCCACTTCCACATGTTTTAAGACTGAGCGAGTAAGTTTATTGATTCCAAGGATGTATTTTTTTATTTTAGGATTTGTTTCTTGGATAAAGAGTTTGCTTAACTCTTTATCTTTTTCATTTTCATAATCAAGTTCAATTAGATTTTGCAAAATATTTTCTATTTAGTAATAAGTGTTTTTAAGCTTCTAGCAGTATAGAGTTTAACAGTATCACTTTTAAGTGATTTTAATTCACTGGTAAAACCTTTTTTTGAAAACAAGACAAAGGTATCAACAGGGATATTTAGACGTTCACATGCTTCTTTTAATTGAGTTAACTCTGATTTTTTCATCTTTGCATTTGAGTATTTACAAGTTGCAACAACAATCTTTCCCTTGTGAGTTTTAGCCACTAAGTCAATCTCAAGTTCATCGTCCCAATATCTTCCAATTTGGTCAATTTTATCCTCTTCAAAAGTTTTTAGTAAAAACTCATGGCAAAGTTGTTCAAACACAAAATCCGTAAATTCTTCTTGTCTGTTTTGAAAACCTTTTCTAAACTCATCGTATTTGCCATCTCTGATACCTTTAAAAATAGGAGAAACAAAGGCAAACCAAAATCTTAAAAATGGTGCTTCAAAAATGATTTTTTCAGAAACTTCAAGTTGTTCAAAATCATTACATAAATGTTGCATCGTTGATTCACAATCAATCACACGCATATCATAAAGTTCATCTACACACTTCAAACCGTGTACTTTAGAAACTTTAGCACGTCTAAAAGCGGTACTTGTTCGTCTGTCACCTAAGGCAGCGCCTGTTAAGATTGTATGATAAGAAACATCACCTTTAGTAAGCTCTGTAACCATATTTCTGAAATACCTAAAGTCATCTAAGAGTCTTTTTTCAATGAACTTAATCAAAGGAATAGAAGTATTTACAGGAATATCAAGCCCTCCAAATACACTAAAAAACTCTATAGCTTCTTCCATATCTTTTGGATTATTCTTATTACAAAATTGACTGAACTGTTCGCCAAGTGTTGATTTATTTAAAATAATAATTTATCCTTTACAGTATTTCTTGGACTCGTCCAACTTCACCTGAAGTCAAACGAACTTTTATCCCATGGGGATGTGAGGGAGAATTAGTTAATATATCTTTTACTATTCCAGCCGTTAAATTTCCACTACGTTGGTCTTGTTTTAAAACGATATTTACTTTAAGACCTTGTTTAATGTCAAATCTTTTTTTTCCATCTTTCATAAACTTACTCTTTATATTCTAATACTGTTTTAGCAAAAGTTACATTGTAGAAAAATATGATTTTGAACATCAGTGAGATTTTTGTTTTTTTCTCTTCTGAAGCATCCAAAATTTCCATACTGAAGCCATCACACTCTTCAGGTTTTGGGATAACTGATACCTTAACTGGTTTAAGTGCTCGCATCATATTCATAGCAGCTTTATACTCTTTTGGGTTAATACCATTTAGCATATCACCTGTTTTTTCTTCTCGTCTCATTCCATCATACAAAGAAGTAAGTGTGTCTTTAAAAATAGATTTCTGCCACTCAATTTTCCCTTGTTTATAATGGAATGTAGCTGTTTTATTCAATAAGGCTTTAGGTTTTTCTTCTCGTATGTCTTCAATCATTTGAAGAAAAAAGTTTTTCCCACCAACACTGTCTGCATTGTTTGTAAGTTCAACATGAAGTTGTTGTTTTTCTTCATTTGATAAATCATTAAAATTCATAGTACTCCGATAGTTTTTTATAAATGGAATTATAGCTAAAATTTTAATGATTTTTGTAAGAAAGTACAATTAGTTTTTTAAGTACACTTTTTATTGATAGAAATTGCGTTTAAGTCCTTTAAGCGCAGGTTTGCTGATTCTAGAGCATCATTGTATTCAAGTTTATTTCCAATACCCAAGTCACCCAGAAAACCAAGTAAATCCTCTTTTGTAAACTCGCTGTCCGTTAGTGAAATTTTATTTTTAAAACTTTGAGCTTTATCTATTTCAATACGTACACTTTCGCATGTCAAATAACCCGCCTCCATATTTGTTACACCTTGGAGTCTTCCATACCTCTTAGTTGTACATGATGTAAAAATAGAACCCACCATTAGCAGTAAAAAAACTGACATTAGCATTTTTTCCATATTAATCCTTTCATAGCCTCATTATAAAAGAGTTATATGTGAAAATTAGGTGGATCTTATTATCTGTATAACTTTACGGCTATTAAGAAGTGGCTTCCTTTACTGCAGCTGTTGCATGGATGAGTGTAGTATCATATAAAGGAATTTCAACATCGTCTTTTTTAATTAACATGGCAATCTCTGTGCAGCCAAGAATAACAGCTTGTGCTTTTTCTTCTTTGAAAAGTCTGTTAATAATCTTTACATACTCAGCTCTTGAAGAGTTTTTAATTTCACCCAAGCACAATTCTTTATAAATAATATCATGTACAATATCTTGTTCTTTTTCATTAGGGACAACTACATCTATGCCGAAGTTATCTATCACTCTTTTTTTATAGAAATCCTCAACCATAGTAAACTTTGTACCCAAGAGAGCTACTTTTGTTATACCATCCTTTTTTAATTCTTCTGCAGTTGCATCTGCTATATGTAAAATGGGAATATTGATATTGCTTTCAATTTGAGGTGCTACTTTATGCATGGTATTGGTGCAAATAAGCAAAAAGTCTGCCTGTGCTTGCTCTAAAAACACAGCTTCAGTACTCAGTATTTCAGCAGTTTTATCCCAATTTCCTTGATGTTGATATTTCTCAATTTCATCAAAATCTACACTGGATAAAACAATCTTAGCACTGTGCAAACCTCCCAATTTTTCTTTTACTTTTTCATTAATTATTTTATAATAAGTATGAGTTGACTCCCAACTCATACCACCTAACATACCAATTTTTTTCATTTCATCTCTTTCATTTATTAGTTTATCTATTATATATTATTAGCTATTACTTTTCTTAACAAAAAAAAGGAATATTTTTATTAAATCGTGCTATTTATGGTTCTAAGGCAAGTTTTATACCAAAAGCAATAAACATTGTACCCACAAGTTTTTTCAATACTGAAGTAAACAAATCTGCATAGGTAAACTTGCTACCTACTTTTAGTGTAACATAAGAAAGGAGTATATTTACAAGTGTTCCAAAGAAAATAAATGTTAAACCAAGAATCAATAATCCAATACTTTGGTTTGAGGAATTTATATTAATAAATTGAGGCAAAAAGGTAATGAAAAACAGGGCAACTTTTGGGTTTAAACTGTTAATCAACACACCATTTAAAAAAACTTTTTTCATACTGAGACTTTCTTCTGACCCCTTCTCTATTTGCATCTTTTTTTGTTTTGCACTGATAAACATACTTATCCCCAAATATATCAAATAAAGAACTCCTATGTACTTAACAATAGTAAAGGCAAGTACTGAAGTTTTTAAGATAGCACTCAATCCAGCAACTGCCAAAAACACATGAAACAAACAGCCTGCACTGATTCCCAAGGCAGCAACAACCGAAGTTTTAAAACCTTTTTGAAAGGCATTGGCTAAAATATATAACATATCAGCACCGGGGGTTATATTTAACAATAAACCTGCAATTATGAAGAGATAGATATCTGTGATTCCAAACATGCTAATCCTTGAGGATGAGTTTTAAAGAAAAGAGTATAACAGTTAAAATGTTAATTCTTTCATGCGCCTCATTGTAAAAAAGTTATATGTGAAAAACATGTGATATCTTAATATATAAAACTTTACAGTTATTTTAACAGTAAGTTTATCATAGATGAAAAAGATGGGAGGGTATAGGAATAAATACAAGAAAAAATTCTTGTATTTATAGGAGTTAGTTTTTTGGAAGAAGTTTAACAGGTACTATTTGAATACTTTCCATATCCCAAACTTTACCCGTTACATAAGGTTCATTTTCTAACCATGTATCCAAAGCATCTTCTGATTCAAAATCAACAAATAAAGTTGAACCAACCATTTTATCTTCATCCATTAAGGCACCAGCATTAATGATTTTACCTTCACTCATAAGTTTTTTTGCACCTGCAAGGTGGGCATCTCTGTTTTGCATTCTTTTTTCCAACGCATCTTCATAATCATATGCTAGTATTAAATATTGCATTCATTCTCCTAATTTTTATTATTCGAAATTATAGCAAACTATTTACTTAAAGTGGATGAAATATGGGTATAGCTATGTACAAAACATAAAAACTCAAACCAAGCCTGATTAAAATAACTAGACTCAGTTTAAGTTCTTACAGTAGATAAATATTTAAAATATTACGTATTGTTGACCATACCTTTGAGTTCAACTTTATTTCCATCGGGGTCATGGATATAAATAGAGGGTCCATATCCATTTGAACCGTAGTTCATTTCTATATCACTACAAGAGACTCCAAAGTTTTTCAAATGTACTTTTATATCTGTTTCATCAAAATTATCCAGCAATATACAAAAATGGTCGAGGTTTTTCATCTCCTTCTTGTCCTCACTAGCTGGTGCATCACCCAATTCATGAGAAGCATCAAAGAGATCAATCATTGACTCTCCAGCACCCAGTTCAAGAAGTCCTGTTTCTTTCAAGGTATCTCTTTGCACTTTATAGCCCAAGATAAAACAATAAAAAGACATCATTTCTTTGATTTTTGTTGTTCTAATCACCAGGTGATCTAATCTTTTAATTTTAAACATTTATTTACCTTTATTTAATTTCAAATTCTATCCCTTGGGACAAAGGAATTTCTCCTGAGAAGTTAATGGTATTGGTTGACCTTCGCATATAACTTTTCCAAGAGTCACTTCCACTCTCTCTTCCCCCTCCAGTATCTTTTTCTCCCCCAAATGCTCCCCCAATTTCAGCTCCACTTGTACCTATGTTAACATTTACAATTCCACAATCAGAACCAAGTGCCGAAGTAAAGGTTTCTGCCTCATTAACATCTTGGGTGAAAATTGCTGAAGATAAACCTTGGGGTACACTGTTATTCATTTCTATAGCATCTTCAAGTTTTTCGTATTCTATTACGTACAAAATAGGAGCAAATGTTTCGTGTTGTAATATTAGTGCTCCATGTTTTATTTCAACCAATGTAGGTTCAACATAAAAACCACCTTCTGGCACATTTTTATTCACTTGTTTTCCACCAAAAAGAATTTTTCCACCTTGTTTGGTAATTTGTTTTAAGGCAATCATCATTTTTTTATAAGAGTCTTCATTTACAAGGGGTCCCATTAATATATTTTTATCAAAGGGGTCACCAATTTTTACGCTTTTATAAGCGGTAATTAAAGACTTAAGCATTTGCTCTTTTATATCTTTATGGACAAATAATCGACGTAAGCTTGTGCATCGTTGACCTGCAGTTCCAACTGCTGAAAACAGCGTAGCTCTGAGTGTTAAATCTAGGTTTGCACTGGGAGTTACTATCATCGCATTATTTCCCCCCAATTCTAAGAGTAATTTTCCCAGTCTTGCACTGACAATTGCGGCAATTTTCCTACCCATGCTTACTGAACCAGTAGCACTTATTAATTGTGCTCTTTTACTCTTTACAATCACTTCTCCGATGGCTCTCGTACCTACAATAACAGAAGATATATCTTGGGGAAGTTCAGGGAATTGTTCCAGTGCTTTTTGAAGCAATAAATGACATGCAACAGCACATAAAGGAGTTTGAATGGAAGGTTTCCACACAATAGTATTTCCACAAACAAGGGCTATCATTGCATTCCATGCCCAAACTGCCATGGGGAAATTAAAAGCAGAGATAATTCCCACCGTTCCTAAGGGGTGCCACTGTTCTATCATTTTGTGCTTGTACCTCTCACTGGCAATTGTAAGTCCATAAAGTTGCCGTGACAAGCCAACGGCAAAATCACATACATCAATAAACTCCTGAACCTCACCTTTTGCCTCTTCATAAATTTTTCCAGACTCCAAGGTGATTAAATGAGCCAATTCATTTTTATTTTCACGTGCAAGATTTGAAACAACACGAATCAATTCACCTCTTTTTGGAGCAGGAACCATTTTCCATGTATCAAAACTGACATTTAGTTTTTTCATAACATCGTTTACTTGAATGGTACTCACTTCCCTAAATATAGAATTTTTTTCTGAGTTTATGGGAGTATGGGCACTTAATTTGCGGCCCTCACCTATTTTTTTCGTCTCACCAATAAATAAACTGGGAAACACACCATCTTTCTCAAGTAAATTTAACCCTAAGACTTCATAAATATTTTGAGTCATTTTGGCTCCTTATACTACATATTCCCGACCAAATTCATTGGCAAGGAAGTCATCGATATTTATATCTTCTTGTTTAACAAAACCACTGTGTTTTAACTTTTTATTTACAAACAAATCAAGCACCGCACACAAAGCTCCTGCAGTTGTAATTTGAATGGAGCTTAAGTTTTGATTATTGAGTGTTTTATTGTATATTTTTCTTACATCTGTAATTTGTCTTAACTTATTATTCTTCATACCCGTAACCGAGCAAAAGATTAATACTACATCTTGTTTAGTTGTGGGAATGGCATATTCTAATATCTCTTTTAAAATTACTCTTCTTTTTTTCTTCCCCAAGAGTAAATCATTGATTAAAAAATCCATTAGGTGTCTGTGCCCCTTGTATCTTATGGTTTTATAGTTTAATTCTTTAGTTTTAGAACTTAAGGTTTCGCATAAAGTTCCCAAACCTCCAGAGGTATTAAATGCTTCATATTCCAAACCATCTAAGGAAAAGTTCTCCAAACCTTCTAAAGGTTGGATAGTCACAAGTTCAGAGTTTTTAATAGCAAAACATTCATTACTGTACTCATTAATCAATCCATCGGTTGACCATGTAAGATTATATAAAATTTTGTTTGATGGATTTTTAGGTAGTGCTCCCACTCTCATTTTTATACTGTGCACTTCATCAAATTGTTTGTACAACGAATATGCTAAAATGGAAATAAATCCAGGGGCAAGTCCACATTGGGGAATAAATACTTGATTTTTTTTTGATTTTTTTGCTATTTTTTTTATGGCGTTGGTTGTTTCAACATCTTCAGTAAAATCAAAATAATTTAGTCCGAACTTGAGTGCTTTTTTAGCTACGAGTACATTTAAGTAAAAAGGCAAAGCAGAAATAACACTGTCATAGCCTTTTAGTATCTTTTTATAGGTTTTTTTATTTGATAAGTCAGCTCTTAGTGTTTTTACTTGTGTAAACTCTTTTGCTAAAGCAAGACTTTTTTCATTTCTTCCTACTATAACCACATCATATTTACTAGAATTTTGAAGTAATAAGGCAGCTGTAAATCCGATATTCCCACAACCCAAAATAATAACTTTATGCATGTTATCTCCTTTATAAAGCCAAAACTTAATAAAACCGATATCTAATATAAAGTGATTATATCACTATAAAATCATTTGTACTATTTAATATTTATTTTACATTATAATTTTAAGTAAGTTTTCTTTGACAGCTTACTTTTCAATGACAAGTTCCTTAAAATAGTAACCTTGGATGTAATCACATTGTACTTTTCTGGCAATTTCTAAGTCAGCAGAGCTTTCTATTCCCTCGATAATAGTTTGTTTCCCATTTAGTTTCATTGTCTTTATAAAGCCTTCTAAATAGTGAATAAAATGTTTATTCTCTCTAATTTGTTTTATAAAACCTTTATCTATTTTTACAAATTTAGAATCATTAATTAATTTAAAAGAAAACATCGTTCCATCTTGAGCATAGTCATCAAGTGCGGTAGAAATTCCATTGTATTTAAGCCACTTGGAGAAATCATGTATTATCTTTGCACTTTTTTCATCATCACTTCCATTTTCTGTAATCTCAACAACAATGTTGTTTTTGATTGGATTTAAGAACTTCTGCCAATACATCTTTTGCTCAGTGCTTACAAATATATCAGCATCAAAGTTTAGAAAAAGTTTTTTATTTTCTTTGAAATTATCAACTTGTAGTTTTTTATTTCTTTTTTCAAGATAATAGAACAGTTGATTGTTTTTATGCAGTTCTCTAAATATTTCCTCCGTTGATATGGATTGCCTTTTGAGCTCAAATTTGGAAAGTGCCTCATAGGCAAAAATGTCTAAAGTTTTGGTATTTAATATGGGTTCATATTTTGTTATATATTTAGCGGCACAAATTAAGGCCTTGAGATTTTCTATATTTTTCATGACGAAAGAATAGCTAAGTATAACTTAATCTTTAATGATAGTGATAACAATTATTAAAGTTAGTAAATAAAGGCGAAAATTAGTGACAGTGGGTATAAAAGAACGTTGAAATATCTGAAAATATTATTCATGGGTATATCCATGGGTAGCAATTCATTTAAATCAACACCAGAATTCATTTTACTTATTATATGTAAGCGAAAGGCTATATCCACAAATTTTATAACAACAATTGAACTCAACCAGAAGTTAAATGAACTTAAATAAAAACACAGAAATATTGAGTAAATGAAGGTAGGGTTTAGTAAAAAATATGAAAGTATATTTTTTTGGAAAATGGCATAATTGTTATTCATCATGCCATGTAGAGTTGGAGCTTTTTGCCAACTTGATTCAAAAAGCTCCAGAAAAATGAGAATAGATACAAGAATGAGTATTTGCATCATAATCTTTCAATAACGAAGAAAACTTCGTTATTGATTATTCAGTTTCAGCAAATTTAATTTTTTGATCTTTGTATAGTCCAGTTCCAACAGGAATTGTTCTACCAATAACAACGTTCTCTTTTAAATCTTCTAACATATCCATTTTAGCACTAATTGCTGCTTCTGTTAATACCTTAGTAGTTTCTTGAAAAGATGCAGCTGAGATAATAGAATCAGATGTAACGGCAGCTCTTGTAATTCCAAGTAATAAAGGATCAGCAATCGCTGGTTCACCACCTAGTTTAACAATCTTTTCATTTTCAGCTCTAAATCTTTTCTTAGAAATCATATCACCAATGATAAACTTAGTATCACCACCATCAAGAATAGTAACTTGTCTTAACATCTGAGATAAAATAACCTCAATATGTTTATCCGCAATACTTACCCCTTGAGATCTATATACTTGTTGTACTTCAGAAACAATGTAAAAATGTAAAGCTTTTTCACCAAGAATTTTTAAGATATCATGAGATGCTTTTTGACCATCTGTTAATGCCTCACCAGCATGCACAAACTCACCTTCATGTACTAAGATATTTCTTGTTTTTTCAACTAAGAAATCAGCTTTTTTACCACTTTCATCAGTAACTACAATTCTTTGTTTATTTCTAAGTGGTTTACCAAAACTAACTATTCCATCAAAAGTTGCAAGTACAGCAATTTCTTTTGGTCGTCTTGCTTCAAATAACTCAGATACTCGTGGAAGACCCCCAGTAATATCTTTTGATTTTTGTGTTGCTTTTGGTGTTTTACCAATAATATCTGCAACTTCTACTTTTTGACCTTCACTAACAGCTAATGCAGTTTTAGGATCAAGAGTATATCTGACTAAGTCAGACCCCTCAGTTGCAAGAACTACTGCTGGTTTATAACCTGCAGGTATATACTCATTAACAACCAATTTAGAACTTCCAGTTAATTCGTCGTATTGCTCAGAAACCGTAACTCCAGGAATAATATCTTCAAAAGTAACTGTTCCAGAAACTTCAGCGATAGTAGGGTTTGCATATGGGTCCCATTCTGCAATAACTACTTGCTCAGCAGTCTCAGGAGTAGCAATTACTGTCTCTTTTTCAACCAATTCATTGTCAGAAACTTCAACAACTGAGTTTCTTGAAATATAGTGTCTTAATGCTTCTCTCTCTTCTGTATCAACAATAACAGAGAAAAGACCTTTATCAGTAACTTTTTGTCCTGCTTTAATATCATCTCGACGTTCTAAATAATCACCAGTAAGTTTGTAATATTTAACCGTTCCCTTAGCACCACTTGTTACAATTGTTGTAATAGGGTCTCCATCAGCAACTTTTAACTCAGATGCAAAAGGAATTCTGTTTGGTACATTCCAACCATCTTTAATCATCTCAACGATAGACTCATTTGCAACAACGTTGTCACCTGTTTTGTAAGCTAAATATAATTTACCTTCAATTTTACCAGCAACACCAGCAAGCTCATTGGCTTTAGCAACATCATTTTTTCTTAAGTAGAATTTTTTAGTTTCTTTGTCACCTTTTACTGTTAAAACGATTTCTTCATGAATTGTTTCAACAGTTAATGTACCAGAGAAAGGAGTAACAACTTTTGGTTCAACCAATAAGATACCCGCATTTCTTCTATTTGCAACAACTCTTTGCCCATCTTTATTCACATGAGTTTTGATGTTGTAATAACGAATAAATCCTTCTTTATCAGCTCTTAATTCTCTCTCAGTTTGAGTAGCACTTGCAGTCCCACCAACGTGGAATGTTCTAAGTGTCAACTGTGTTCCTGGCTCTCCAATTGATTGAGCAGCTAGAACTCCAACAGCTTCACCTGGATTTGCTTTTCTTTGCTCACCAAGGTTTAGTCCGTAACATTTAGAACATAATCCATGTTTTACTTTACAAGTAAGTGGCGTTCTAATTACTACAGATTTAACTTCAGCATCAGCTACAACTTTTGCATCTTCTTCTGTTATTAACGTACCTTCTGTGAATAAAATCTCATTAGATATTGGATCAATAATATCTTCAGCGATAACACGACCAGTGATTCGCTCTTCTAAACTCTCAGTTAATTCATTACCAGAAGAGATATCAGTAATTTCAATACCTTCATGAGTTCCACAATCTTCAATTGTAATTCTCACATTTTGAGATACATCAATCAGTTTTCTTGTTAAGTATCCTGCATTTGCTGTTTTAAGAGCTGTATCTGCAAGACCTTTTCTAGCACCGTGAGTAGAAATAAAGTACTCAAGTACATTTAATCCTTCTCTAAAGTTAGAAATAATTGGTGTTTCAATAATAGAACCATCAGGTTTAGCCATAAGACCCCTCATACCTGCTAGCTGTCTAATTTGAGCCGCACTACCTCTAGCCCCAGAATCTGCCATCATATAGATAGAGTTAAATCCACCTTTGTCTTCTTCAACAAGGTTCATCAT
>Ga0209707_1001739_pt1 | contig 11943 bp, 11 predicted proteins | sample EN4Hudsemesocosm_FD_184630 | JGI IMG/M metagenome (GOLD analysis project Ga0209707, IMG submission 184630) | Methane-oxidizing microbial communities from mesocosms in the Hudson Canyon - EN4B Hudson Canyon (SPAdes) (version 2) | ecosystem: Environmental > Aquatic > Marine > Cold seeps | place... | reverse complement strand
CATTAAGTTAAGCGGTTTAAGGGTGATTTTTTCTTGCTCTTAAGCCCCCTCTTGATGGAGGGGGTTGGGGGCGGAGAAATTAAAATAAATTCTTTTTTCCTTAACTTAATGGCAGTGACCCAACCCTCCCCAGCAAGGGAGGGCTTTTTTATGCCAAAGTTGTGTAGATACCTATGCCCTTTGGAGAGGGCTCTTAAGAACCAAAGTAATTAAAAAATCCACCTGTAATGGTGACATTAGCCCTTTACAATAATCCATTTTCAGCAAAAGAGTAAGGCTGGCCATCGCCTATTATAAAGTGGTCCAACACGCGTATATCCATTAACGCCAAAGCTTGTTTTAATTTATCGGTAATTAGTTTATCCGCTTGACTGGGTTCAGCAATACCAGAAGGATGGTTATGTGCAAAAATCACCGCGGCTGCATTATGCTTTAAAGCCTGTTTTACTACTTCTCGAGGATAAACACTAGCACTATCAATGGTGCCTCGAAATAACTCTTCAAATTCTAGTATATGGTGTTGATTGTCTAAAAATAAACAAGCAAATACTTCATGCTGATATTGCCTTAATTTCTGGCTTAAATAAGCGCGAGTGGCTTCAGGGCTGGTTAATACCCCGCCTCGATCTAACTCTTCAAAAGTATGTCTTCGTGCCATTTCTAATACGGCTTGTAACTGTGCATATTTGGCTGTTCCTAAACCTTTTTCTTGAGTAAACGTTTTACAGTCTGCTTGCAATAAAGCCTGTAGAGAACCAAAGTTATTTAATAAGTCATTTGCTAAATCAACTGCCGTCTTACCTTTAATACCGGTACGTAAAAAAATAGCTAATAACTCTGCATCTGATAATACAGCAGCTCCCTGAATCAGTAATTTTTCTCGGGGACGTTCACCTTCTGGCCAATCTTGAATACTCATCTTATTCGCCTTTTTTATTTATATTCCACAAACAAATTATTTAATTTTGTTATTTTTGGCTTAATCATAGAAGAAATAACTAACTCTTGCCATAATAAGCCATCTCTCTAATTTTAGGACCTTAGCAATTGAAGCATATACTTTTAGGTATTAGTGGTGGTATTGCTGCGTATAAATCGGCTGGGCTAGTCAGGTTATTACGTAAGCATGATTATCAAGTCAGAGTTGTTATGACTTCTTCTGCCACTCAGTTTATTACTCCTTTAACCTTTCAAGCTTTATCTGGTCATGCCGTGCATACACAGTTACTAGACGCCTCTGAAGAGAACGCGATGGGGCATATTAATTTAGCCCGCTGGGCTGATATATTTCTTATTGCACCTGCAACGGCTAATTGTATGGCTAAATTGAGTCATGGTATCGCAGATGATTTACTCAGCACCTTATACTTAGCCGCTGAATGCCCTATTTATCTTGCTCCAGCAATGAATCAAGCTATGTGGAGTAAAGCTGTCACTCAAGAAAATTATCAGCGCTTAAAACAGCATAAAGTAAACTTTATTGGCCCTGAATCAGGTAGCCAAGCTTGTGGTGAGGTCGGCGAAGGGCGTATGAGTGAACCGACTCATATTGTTCAACACTTAAATGCGCTTAATCAACCTCCCATATTGCTCGGAAAAAAAATACTGATTAGTGCAGGCCCAACACGTGAAGCTTTAGACCCAGTCCGCTACATTACCAATCGAAGCTCGGGGAAAATGGGTTATGCGCTCGCACAACAAGCACAACGATTAGGTGCTGATGTTACGTTAGTCAGCGGCCCTGTACAGTTAAGCCCCCCCGCAAATATCAACACTATTTTCGTTGAAAGTGCGGAACAAATGTATTTTGCTGTTATGCAGCAGGTAAATAATCAAGATATTTTTATTTCAGCCGCCGCTGTTGCTGACTACACGCCTGATCATGTTTATTCTGAAAAAATCAAAAAACAAGGCGATCAATCTCAACTATCCTTAAGTAAAACGAAAGATATTGTTGCTCAGGTTGCTAGCTTAGCTAACAAACCCTTTACCGTGGGATTTGCCGCTGAAACTCATAAGCTTGAACAATATGCCCAAGCTAAGCTTATTAGTAAAAATTTAGATATGATTGCAGCTAACTGGGTAGGCCAAGCAGAGGGGGGCTTTGACTCGGCTAATAATGCTTTAGAAGTATATTGGCATAATGATAAAAAAACCTTCACAATGACTGATAAGACTCAATTAGCCCATCAATTATTAGCCCTAATCGCCGAGAGATTTAATGCACAAGATTCAACTTAAAATATTAGACCCACGCTTAGGTAATGAAATCCCAATGCCTAATTACGCTACTGACGGCTCAGCAGGGATCGATTTACGTGCATGCTTAGATGAAGATATTACGCTTCAGCCTGGTGAAACTGTATTAATTCCAACCGGCATTGCTATTCATATTAATGATCATCATCTTGCGGCTATGTTATTGCCCCGCTCTGGCCTAGGTCATAAACACGGTATTGTACTAGGTAACTTAGTCGGTTTGATTGACTCTGATTACCAAGGGCAAGTTTTTGTTTCTTGTTGGAATAGAGGCGATACAGCTTTTACCGTACAAATTTCTGAGCGTATTGCGCAAATGGTTTTTGTTCCTGTCGTACAAGCGGAGTTTGATATTGTTTCTGAGTTTAATCAATCAGATCGCGGCGAGGGTGGCTTTGGTCATACGGGCCGACACTAAATGCTATACGCGCATTTTAATAAAAGCATTTAGGTAATCTACCTTTTATTAAAGACAATATATAATGAGTTTACACAATATAAAGTCACTTAATGTTACGCAGAGAGTTGAAAAAATAGACTGATTCACTCCGCGTTATATAAAAACTTACGATTAATTTTATAGGCATCATCAAATAGCCCGTATGAAGCTTGCGCAATACGGGGGTTCGATACGCTGTTTACCCCGTAGTACGTATCTCCCTACGGGCTACGGCATGCTCGTGTTTACATTATTTTTTCACTCCGTATTATGTAGAGGACTACTGTTTAGCTGATTGCTCTTTTTTGCGTCGCATCAGTAAAGTAATAGTCTTAAACACTTATTCATCAACACATACTGGTATAAATATGGGACGTATTTTTTCACTCGTAGCCGTTGTAGTCATAATCATGACGGCTATAGCTGGTTCAGGTATTTATTTACTCGCTCAAGTTAATATAAATAAAGCAAAGAATGATGCTGTTTATGCGCTTGCTAAAGGCACCTCACAAAATATAAGCACGCGTACGCAGTTATTATCACAAACCCTCTTTAATATTGCGCAATCACCTCAATTTATTGAGGCTCTAAACCGCTCTGACCTTACTCGTGCCAAATCTATTATTCAACAGCAAAGCTCTTATTTACCTGGTGCAATGGCTATTAGGCTGCTTCTAGAAACTGACAATGAGCCGGATAAATCAATTGTTCCTCATATGGGCTATGCTGATTTAGACTTAGTTAAAAATACCTTTCAAAAACCACAAAAACCTTTAATCCAAGGGGAGAAGGGAGAGAACCGTCATCTAGCTATCACTCAAGGGGTGCAACACGAGGGTAAAGTCATCGCAGTCATTTTAGCGAGTATTAATGCTAATAGCCTGCAAGATAGCTTTAAAAAACTGACCGATAATCGCTTATATATAGAACTTAACCAAGCAAATTACCCATTATTCTCACAGGGCAACGCTGCATTCAAAGCATCAGGAAATACAGATTCTTTTAATGTTAAAGGGACTGCTTGGACTATTTCTTATTGGTACAGTGATCAATCAGATTACTCAGAAATGACATTAGTGCTTTGCATTATTCTACTACCCGCCTTTATTTCTGGCCTTGCCTGCTTTATTGGGCGTAGAAAGTTAGAAGCCTTGTTAATTGACGACCAACGTTCAGTATTAAAAGCAACTAAAGATTTAATGATGGGTAAAGCAACAGGTAACTACCCTATTAAGCTAAAAGAAATGAATAATTTCATTTCCACTATTATTCAATTTAAGCGTGTTTTAGAAAATGGGGAAGGTCATTCCAGTCCAGAGTTACAGCAAGATAGTGATGACGCAGATGATTTTTTAAGTGAACTAATGAGTCCTAGTACCCCTAGTACTGAGTATTCTGGCATTGAAGTTGATGATGTTGACTCCAGTGAAATTGGCTCCAACATTCAACTACCCGATTTTATTGACCCGAATGAAAATACTAAATCTAACCCAGTAGTCGCTGCTGAAATAGCTAATTTACCAACTAAACAAGTTAGCCCTACTGATGCTATTTTTCGAGCTTATGATATCCGTGGCATTGTTGACCAAGGGCTAACCCAAAATATTGTTTATGACATAGGTCGTGCTATTGGTAGTGAAGCTGTTGATAATAGTATTTCAACGATTGTTATAGCCCAGGATGGGCGAGTTTCTAGCCCTACTCTAAGTAAAGTTTTAACGGATGGTATTTTATCTACGGGTACCGATATACTTGATATAGGCCGAGTACCTACCCCTGTTTTATATTTTGTAGCACATCACCACGATAGCCATTCAGGCGTTATGCTAACGGGTAGCCACAACCCTGCAAATTATAATGGCCTCAAGATTGTTATGGGAGGTGAAACTTTATCGGGTGAGAAAATACAAAACCTTAAGCAACGTATTGATACAGATAATTTACATTCCAATACACCGGGTACGCTGAGCGAAAATAGCATGTTTACCAATGAGTACATTGGCATCATTACTGATGATATTCGAATTGCTCGCCCCATGAAAGTAGTCGTTGATGCGGGTAATGGTATTGCTGGTGAACTTGGCCCAACTTTACTAAAAACATTAGGCTGTGAAGTTGTTGAGTTGTTCTGTGATGTTGATGGAACATTCCCTAATCACCACCCTGACCCTAGTAAACCAGAAAACTTATCGGATCTGATTGCTGCTGTTGCTCATTATGATGCTGATATTGGACTAGCCTTTGACGGTGATGGTGACCGTTTAGGCGTTGTTGATTCAAAGGGGAAAATTATTTGGCCTGACCGTCAAATGATGTTTTTTAGTAAACATATCCTTGCTAGGAAACCAGCCTCAGAAATTATCTATGATGTAAAATGTAGCCGTCATTTAGCCGAACAAATTACAAAATTTGGTGGCCGACCTACCATATGGAAAACTGGCCACTCATTTATGAAGGCCAAAGTAAAGCAAAGTGCCGCTGCTTTTGCAGGCGAAATGAGTGGTCACTTATTTTTCAATGATCGCTGGTTTGGTTTTGATGACGGTTTGTATGCCGCTTCAAGATTAATTGAAATTTTGTCTGAAGATTCACGCAGCAGTGCTGAAGTCTTTGCTGACTTTCCTGATAGCTTTAATACCCCTGAGCTATCTATTAACCTAGCAGAGGGCGAAAATGTAAGCATCATGAATAGGCTACTAAAGAACCCAGACTTCCCTGATGGCAAGATTACTGATATCGACGGTTTACGTGTCGATTTTAATGATGGCTTTGGTTTAGTGCGCTCATCTAATACAACACCTTCCTTAGTGGTTCGCTTTGAAGGTGATAGCTCTGAGGCTTTAAATAGAATTAAAGATCAATTCCGCCAGCTTCTGCTTGAAATCAAACCTGACCTTTCCCTACCTTTTTAATTTAATTCTCTATGAAAGACCAAACTGCTAAAGGCATTGCTCACGTACTTATTGAGTCCTTACCTTACATCCAAAAATTTAAAGGCAAAACCGTTATTATTAAATATGGCGGTAATGCAATGATTGATGAAGACCTAAAAAATAGTTTTGCACGCGATATCGTCCTTATGAAACTGGTCGGTATTAACCCCATCGTTGTTCATGGTGGTGGCCCTCAAATTGGCCATTTACTTAATCGTTTAAACATTAACTCTGAATTTATTAATGGTATGCGCGTTACTGATTCTGAAACAATGGACGTTGTTGAAATGGTGTTAGGCGGTCAGGTCAATAAAGATATTGTGAACCTTATTAACATGGCAGGTGGAAAAGCTGTCGGTCTTACAGGTAAAGATGGGGACTTCATCCGCGCACGTAAAATTGAAATGAGACAACTTAATGCCAAAACTCAAACTTCAGAGATAATTGATATTGGCCATGTCGGTGAAGTGAGCAGCATTGACCCATCCGTCGTCGATATGCTGAGTCAGAGTGATTTTATTCCTGTTATTGCGCCCATTGGTGTTGGTGCCGACGGTCATTCTTATAATATTAATGCTGATCTTGTTGCTGGAAAAGTCGCTGAAGTATTAGGTGCAGAAAAACTGATCTTATTAACAAATATTCCAGGGATTTTAGATAAGCAAGGGCAGCTGCTCACCGGTTTAAGCCTTAGTGATATTGATCGATTAATTGCGGATGAAACAATATCGGGCGGAATGATTCCTAAAACACGCTGTGGTACAGATGCGCTCAAAGGCGGCGTTAAAAATGTACATATTATTGATGGCCGTGTTGAACATGCTGTACTACTCGAACTATTTACTGATCAAGGTGTCGGCACTTTATTAATTAACTAACAGAAGAGGACCTTAGCAGTAGTTAACTGAACCTAAATTGTAGTCTTTACACACTTCAAATCCTTATTGCTTACCGCTCTCTATTTTGTTCTTCAAAGCCTAAAAATACATATTTTAGGCTTTGATTCTGGTGTATTTTGTTACTTTGCCATATACTCAGTACCATTATCAGTTAATGTCCTGATTTTAATAACTAAAAATAATAATAAAATTAAAGGGGAGTGATGCTATGTCAGAAATTTTTTTTATTTTAACCGTCATCTATGTTGCCTATGTAGTCTATGCTGTTGGTGATCACGGCACGAGCAATGAATCCAATATTGCTGCAAATCCAGGGGCTGTTGCATTTCAACAAAAGAAAGCCAGCACTGATAGCTCCACTGAAAAAAATGGCAGTAGCACTCCTGTTAAACAAGAAAAAACTGCTGCGCCAGCCAAACCCAAAGTTAACAAATTAGCCGCGCCTAAAGTTGAGCTACGTACAGTCATGATGAAAAATCAAACAACGGGTGAACAAGCTAAAGTGGCAACTAACTACAGAATGGTGAAGCGCTGGGTTAAAGAAGCACTTGTTGAAGAGGGCTTATTAGACAAGATATATAAAAATACTGAACTTGATGAAGAAGCTAAAATTAAAGTAGCTAAAGCTCTTTCTATTATTAAAGCAATGGACAAATACAAAGCATAAATAATTCGCGAATTCAGGCACAAAAAAAGGGAGTTGAACTCCCTTTTTTTGTGCCTAGTGATTACTTACGTCATAATCTAGGCTACCCACTTAAGGCGGAACAATATCAGAAACTCCGTAGGTTCGAATTTATTCGTACCTCTTAAGCAGTGTTTACGGTACGAATAAATTCGAACCTACGCCTGACGGCTTCATTACTGTGCCGGCTTAAAAGTAAAGCCATAATCTATAAGCCAAATAACTCACGCATTTTAGCTCCGGGCTGTTCTGCTGCCATAAACGCTTCGCCTACTAAGAATGTATACACATCATTATCTAGCATCAGCTGTACATCTGCAGGAGTATGAATGCCACTTTCTGTAATAACTAAACGATCATCAGGAACCATTGCTTTTAAATCAAGGGTCGTCTGTAATGAGGTTTCAAAGGTGCGTAAATCACGATTATTAATACCCATTAACGGTGTATCTACTGTTAAGGCGCGCTCCATTTCTGCAGCATTATGCACTTCAACTAAAACATCCATGTTCAACTGCTTAGCAGTGTCTGCTAATTCATGCATTTGAGTATCCGATAAAGCAGCGACAATTAACAAAATACAATCTGCACCTAATGCGCGTGATTCTACTATTTGATAAGGGTCAATCATAAAATCTTTACGTAGCGCAGGTAAAGGGCAGGCATCATGAGCCATTTGTAAATAGACTTCGCTACCTTGAAAAAAATCTTTATCCGTTAGAACTGATAAGCAGGCGGCCCCACTCATTGCGTAATCTTGGGCAATTTCAACCGGCTTAAAATTTTCCCTAATCACCCCTTTACTTGGAGAGGCTTTTTTTACTTCAGCAATAATTGCTGGTTTTTTATTAGAGGCTTTATCTTGCAAAGCACGCGCAAAACCACGAGGACTTTCTGCATCACCGATAATGCCTTGTAAGTCTTCAATCGACATACGAGACTTACGCTTCGTTACTTCTTCTAGTTTTCTAGCTAAGATTTTTTTTAAAATATCAGGAGTATCAGTCATGAGTTATTTGTTATAAATTAGAGTTAAGTAGGTACTAAAATAACTTAATATTTCAAGTAGTCCGTATGGAGCTTGCTCAATACGGGGAATTCGATGCACTGTTTATCCCGTATTCCGTACCTCCATACGGGCTACGAAATTAATTCGTGCTAAATTAAATTCACTATTATAGGGAAACTTAAAGGCTACACATTTAAGCCGGAACAGAAGTAGGACGGCAAAGGGGCTTTATCCGTGCCCATCAATTTAGCGCGATGTTTTTGATGGGCACGTCGTACCTCCTTTGCCCATCCTACATTTTATAATGTTATCCCGCTTTAAAATGGTAGCCTAAATAAAGACTTTGCATCAAGCCTATTTAAAGTTCACCAAAGCATTAAGCTTTTCTTTTGCTGCGCCCGAGGCAATCACTTCTTGTGCTTTAGTAACACCTGCAGACAAAGAATCGACTAAACCTGAAGCATAAATTGCAGCCCCAGCATTTAATGCAACAATATCTAAGGCAGGCCCAGGAACATTATCAAGCACTGATTTCAGCATAGTCAGGCTATCTTGCACATCATACACAGCTAAATCAGATAAATTCGCACGTGAAAAACCAAACTGCTCAGGAGTAATTGAATAGGTGTTAATAACACCCTCTTTTAACTCTGCAACGGAAGTAGGGCAAGCAATGCTAATTTCATCTAAGCCATCTTCAGCATTAACGACTAAAACATGCTCACTACCTAGTGCATTTAATACTTGTGCCAATGGCTCTACCCATTGCTGTGAGAAAACACCGAGTATTTGGTTCGGCGCTCCAGCTGGATTTGCTAAGGGACCTAATAAATTAAACAAGGTACGCACGCCCATTTCTTTGCGTGGGGCAGCAACATGCTTCATCGCACCATGATGTTTTTGTGCAAATAAAAACCCAACACCAATGCGATTAACACATTCTGCAACTTGCTCTGCTGAAAGGTTCAAATCAACACCGGCTGCTTCTAATACATCAGCACTACCTGAACGACTAGAGACTGAACGATTACCATGTTTAGCGACTGTTCCACCTGCAGCGGCAACAACAAATGCACAGGTTGTCGAGATATTAAAAGTATTAGCGCCATCACCCCCTGTGCCACAGGTATCAATGATATGCTCACCTTGTAGTTTGACCTTAGTGGCTAATTCACGCATCACTTCAGCAGCGGCCGTTATCTCTTCAACTGTTTCACCTTTACAACGCAAAGCAATTAAGAATCCTGCAATTTGAGCTGAGGTCGCCTCACCATTCATAATAGTACGCATCACATCACGCATTTCTGAGCGGCTTAAGTCCTGCTTATCTAAAACTATTTGTAGCGCTGTTTGTATATTCATTATCTATTTCAATCAACGTATCAAAAAATTACGCAACATATCATGCCCAAACTCAGTCAAAATTGATTCGGGGTGAAATTGGACGCCTTCAACATCCAAAGTCTTATGACGCACTCCCATAATTTCATCTAACAAACCATTTTCATCTTGCGTCCATGCAGTAACTTCTAAACAGTCAGGTAAGGTCTTTTGGTCGATCACTAATGAATGATAGCGCGTTGCAATAAAGGGGTTATTTAAGCCTTTAAACACACCCACATCATTATGATAAACAGGAGACACTTTGCCATGCATAATACTTTTAGCATGCACAATATTTCCACCAAAAGCAGTTCCTATACTTTGATGCCCTAAACAGACACCCAGTAATGGTAGCTTTCCTGCAAAAGTTAAAATAGTTTCTACTGAAATTCCCGCCTCTTTTGGCGTACAAGGACCTGGAGAAATAACAATTTTATCAGGCTGTAATGCTTTAATATCATCAATAGTGACCTCATCATTACGCACAACCGTCACTTCCGCATCTAATTCACCAAAATACTGAACCAAATTATAAGTAAATGAATCGTAATTATCGACCATCACTACTTTGCATTTACTCATGAGCGGCCTCCATCGATGCCTGCTTCGGCCATTGTGACTGCACGAAAAATTGCTCGTCCTTTATTCATGGTTTCATCCCACTCATTTCTCGGTACAGAATCATAAACAATCCCAGCGCCTGCTTGTATATGTAAAGTTTTATCTTTTATCACGGCTGTTCTAATTGCAATCGCAGTATCTAAATTTCCTGACCATGAGATATACCCAATAGCACCTGAATATACGCCACGCTTAACTGGCTCTAATTCATCAATAATTTCCATGGCACGAATTTTAGGAGCACCACTGACTGTTCCTGCTGGAAAGGTTGCTTTTAAGACATCAAAAGCATCATTGCCTTGCTGTAATTTACCGGTCACATTAGAAACAATGTGCATAACATGAGAGTAACGCTCGACAATCATTTTATCGGTCAGTTCGACAGTACCAATTTCTGATACACGTCCTGCATCATTACGTCCTAAATCAATCAACATCAAATGCTCTGCTAATTCTTTAGGGTCTGCTAATAGCTCTTTTTCTAAAGCGATGTCTTCGTCATTATTTTTACCTCTTGGTCGTGTCCCTGCGATGGGTCTAACAGTCACAGTATCATCTTCAAGACGTACTAATATTTCAGGGGATGAACCCACAATATGGAAATCCTCTAAATTCAAATAATACATATAAGGAGAAGGATTCAAACAACGCAATGCACGGTATAAATCGAGAGGCTGAGCAGAAAAGGGAATCGATAGGCGCTGAGATAATACGACCTGCATAACATCGCCAGCAACAATATATTCCTTAGCTTTTAAAACGGCTTCTTCAAATCCACTTTGTGTAAATCCTGAAACAAAATCGGCTTCATCCACTTGCTTAACAATATGTTCACTGTTTGTTTGTGCTTTTAGCTCACGCAGTTTATTAACTAATGTATCTAAACGCGTTTGCGCTTGTTCATAAGCATTGGCTTGCTCCGGATTAGCATGAGTAAGCAGCAACATCTTTCCTGACAAATTATCAAACACCAGCATCTCTTCAGAGACCATCAATAAAATATCAGGACTTCCAATAGGATCTTCTTTAGCCGTTGATTTTAGCCGTGGCTCTATATAACCAATCGTTTCATAACCAAAATAACCTACTAAACCGCCGTTGAATCTTGGTAAATCTTCAATATCAGGCACCTTAAAACGTTCTTTAAACTGCTCAATCCATACTAATGGGTTTTCATGTTCGAGTGTTTCAGTCACCTTTCCTGCATATTCAATACTAATTGTATTGCCAAAGATTTTAATAATATCCTGACAAGGTAACCCAATAATTGAATAGCGGCCCCATTGCTCACCGCCGTGTACTGATTCAAAAAGATAGGAATAAGCACCATCTGCTAACTTAAGATAGGCACTTAATGGAGTATCCAAATCTGCTAATACTTCACGAGTAATAGGAACTCGGTTATAGCCTTGTTCGGCGTATTGTTTAAATTGTTCAGGTGTCATGAGTGTTTTTTATTGTTGTGACACGGTGCCTTTAGTCAATTTCCTTGACTTAGCTACGATATATTGTGAATTAAATTAACCGTTTATTTTAAACCAAAAAACTTTATTATGCTGAGTATTCAATATTAGATTCTTTCAAGCTAAAGTATTTCCTTAGGGCATAGGTATCTACACAACTTGGGCATAAAAAAGCCCTCCCTTGCTGGGGAGGGTTGGGTGGGGAGACAATTAGAATACGCTGTTTGCTTTAGTGACTCATGTTACGCAGCA
>Ga0209707_1001733_pt1 | contig 11954 bp, 11 predicted proteins | sample EN4Hudsemesocosm_FD_184630 | JGI IMG/M metagenome (GOLD analysis project Ga0209707, IMG submission 184630) | Methane-oxidizing microbial communities from mesocosms in the Hudson Canyon - EN4B Hudson Canyon (SPAdes) (version 2) | ecosystem: Environmental > Aquatic > Marine > Cold seeps | place... | reverse complement strand
ACAATGGAAGCAGTCTTATGTTTCTAAATATGACCAACATCATAATAGATACTGCAATGATTGCTATGGTAATAGACTTGATTAGAGTATCAGTCACATCGTGTTGCATATGTGCAAACATTGCTGTTTGTCCATTGATTTTGGCTTTATACTCTGTATTGGTAATCCACCAGTTTTCAACCCAATTCATCATTTCTAAATCTTTTGAGGTATCTGTTACATTCATAGAAGCAGTTATTCTGAACATTCGCTCTTCGATATCCATTTGGTCATTGATTTCCATACCTTGTGGAAGAGATAGGGTATACAATAGTAAGTATTGAGCAACCAAGTTTTGATTGTTTGGCACAGAATCACTGTTGTTCATGACTTCGTTGAATTTTTTTATGACTTGAAGTAGGGAGCTGATATGTTTGACTTCATCCCCATACTTATTATAAAACTCATCATAAAACTTTTGTGTGCTTTGAAGAAACTTAGGGTCTTTGATACCATCTTTTTTATTGGAATCTACAACGATTTCATATGTCATTGGTCCACTGATATTATCTTGTATAAAATTAACCGCTTGTCTCCATGAAACATCTTCTTTAAAATACCGTACAGTATTAGAATCAACTTTTACTTTTGTAATACCAAAACCAATGATTATAAAAAGCAATAAAGTGGATATAAATATCTTTTTATCAAATTTTACAATAAACGCACCATACCATTTAGCAAACCGAGAACTTCTGTTTTCTTTTTCCTCTACGGGTTGAATTTTTGGGTTTATGATGGCAAGAACTGCTGGAACAAAAAGAATCGTTATGACAAAAGCCAATAGGGCTGCATTTGCTGTTGCAATTCCCAGTGTTTTAATAGGAATAACATTACTAATAGATAGCGATGCAAAACCAACAGCGGTTGTCATTGATGTAAACAGTATAGGCATGAAGTTTTTTCGTACACTATAATGAATGGCTTTGATATTATCCATACCTTTTTTTCGTGCAACGGTATAGATCCAAAAGATATGCATCGCGTCAGCTATTCCAATTGCTGTTATAAATACTGGCATATTGACTGTAAAGTTGTTGAGTTTATATCCTAACATGACTTGTACCGATAAAACAATTAAAAATGTAAATACAACAATACCAATACTAATAAACATCGAAGAAAACTTTTTAAATATAATCAGAAGCAATATCATAGTAATAAGAATAACCAGTGGAGTAAACAAAGCACCATCAGCTTGTGCTATTTCAATAAAAGAAGAATTAACTATTGGCCCTCCATTTAAATGAAAGGTATATCCGTATTTTTGTATTTCAGGTGCAATGATAGCTTCCGTCAGAGCTTTTAGTTTCAGACTCACTTCTGGGCTCTCTCCAGCATTAGGTGAAAGACGTGCAACGATGGTTGTTGTTTTGGCATCACTGCTGATAAGTCTATTAACAATGGCATCTTCTTTTAAGATGATTTTTTCTTTTTCTTTTAATGCTTTGGTATCAAGTGTCTCAATGTCTTCAATAAAATCTTCAACAATGACATCATCTGGATTGTTTATATCAGAGTGTATGTATTGATAATTGGTTATTGAGTCAACTCTTGCTATATATTGTGTTTCCCAAAACTTTTGAGTAATTCTTTGAACGACTCCCAAGGAATCTTTATTGAATACTCCCTGATCATTTCTAAATGAAACTGTAATGGCTTGGTCATTTCCAAAAACACTTCTAAAATTGTCATAATCTTTTAGAATTTTTGAATCTTTATCAAACCAAATCCTATAACTTCCTTCAAAGGCTAACTCTTTTAATTGTATTGCCATTATTATTGCAATGGCTGGAATAATTAAAGCTATAAACCATCTGAGTTTTATAACTGTATCTACAAACTTGTGCATATAAATCCTTTCTTAACTTTTTTAATGTATTTACTTATCTAAAAGTGGTAACTTAGGTTAAACCCAACTCTTTGATGTTGTTCTAGTTTTGCATTAACTGTATTGTATGAGTCTGAGGGTTCTATATACCTATAATCAATGGTAACTTTAACGATGTCATTGATTCTTGATTCATATTCAACATAATATGTTTGTTCATCATATTGCGTATCAAAGATAACCCCACCTACAGTTTGAGTATCTGCCTCATCATTTAAACTGTATCTTAAACCCACAAAAAGGTCATTTTGAAAACTCTGTCCCAAATCTATATCATCAAACTTATCTTTATCAAATGTATCATAGTAATAATACTCACCAATGATGCCTATCTCACTTCCACTGTTTAATTGATCCAGTGTATGTTCAACTCCTAAAGCCACATGTACGTAATCGCTTACTTGTTTGTCATTTATGACATCTGCATAGGTTGCTTCAAGTTTTAACAAAGTGGAATTAACCACCATGGTATTGTACGTCATAAATTTATTAACCAAATAAGCATGTTGGGTATAGGTATTGTCCTCTTTAGTCATATACCGTTGTGAGTCATATCCATTTTGATAGATAAACGCATAATCCAATGAATACTCACGAGAGAGTGAACCACTGTAAGTGAGATAAACAGTAGGGCGGTATTGTGATTTTTCAGTATTTAAATTATCATTGAATGCCTCATTATCATTAAGAGCGCTGTATATATAACTAGAAGTTGCCATATCGCTGTTTTGTTCATAAAGTTTTGTTATGACTGAAAACTCACTCTCCTCAAAATAGTGAGCATATTCAAAATTATACGCTCCAATTTTATCTGTAGTAAAAGGGTCATTTCTGAAATCTTGGATATTAAAGACATCAACAATATTTTGAGCTTCTAAAGCACCCCAAAATCGGATATTTTTACCCAGTAAAATTTTGTCTTCTTCAAACTCATATTCTACATACGCTTCATTTACTCTAATATATGAACGGTCATTGTCTTTTTTACTGTTTATATCTGTATAATCTTCTTGTGCATAAAGCTCTAAGACGGAATTAAAGTCGTCTTTGTCGTATTTCATTTTTAATTGCTGCTCTAAGGTAATAGATGAAGAGTGTTTATTTTGTTTACTTGAATACGCTTGAGTGTCAATACCCACATGCCCTTCTATTTCAAATTGTGCATATGAAAAAGAGCACAGTAGAGCTAGACCCAGAAAGTGTCTCATTTTTTTAGAACTCTTTTATGGAAGTTTTTATTTGAAAAGCCATTTTTGATGCTTTCATCTTTCCAAATCAAAATACTCTCTTTTGAGTTTTGAAAATTTTTCATATGAATCTTTCCGTTTCTGTATACAGTGTCTATTAATTTATACTCAGTAAAATAAGCGCTCTTAAGCAATGACTTCTTTCTGTCATAATAATCAACTTGTGCGGTTAAAAAAGTTTTAGTATCAACATAAGAGACTTGTTTTGTATATCCAGAGTATTTGTAATTTGGATGACGCTGAACGATATATACTTCTCGTCCATTGAGAATTTTTGTTTTTGCTTCTTCATTTTTATAATCATATTTATCTATGTTAAAAGAGCTGACATCTTCATATGAAAATTCACTTCCCATAAATGCACCTGATTTATTTTTAGACGAAATTCTTTTAACCCGTTTAAGTGCAGGCAGATATAACCATTGGTCATCATCTCGTTTGGCATGTTCATAGTTTAAAAATTTTGTCCCTTTTACATCTGCAGGACTCAAAAACTCCATCAAAGATTTATCACCACCATCAAGTTCTAATGATTTTGATTTCATGTTTCTGATTCTTTTCTGTCCATTTGCATTGATAAGTGTCATGGTCATTGTTGATGTAGAATCTTCAAACCCACTCATTATGGCATCACTTTTAGTGGCAACTTCAAAATTAGTCATTGCAAATATATTTGCAACGGTAACAAAGGAAGACAGCGCTATTTTAATCATATTTTTTCCTTGTATGTAAACAATGTTTACATTTAATGTTTGCAATGTTAACATATAATGTGAACATTGTCAACATAGTGTGAAAAAAATATGTTATAATTAACCCATGGGAAAATGTTTAGTAGAATATATAAAAGATAAATGTCTTAAAAAGACATCCAGTTATCATCATGGAAATTTAAAAGAAGAGTTATTAAAACAAGCTGTTGAGGTTATCCATACTGAAGGAATCGATGCCTTAACTTTGCAAGTTTTAGCCACAAGACTTGGAACATCAAGATCCGCTATTTATCGGCATTTTAGTTCAAAAGATGATTTGCTTCATAATGTACTGTTATTTGGTTTTGAAATGTTTGATGAGGTAATTGCTCCTATTTTTATGAAAAAAGAGCAGAGTGTTTTACACAGACTTAATCTAATGGGAAAAGAATACATCAACTTTGCCATCGAGCATCCTAACTTATATCGAATGTTATTTGGTGAAAAATTCCAAAGTTTAAGAGAAGAGAATTGTGATATTGAAGATGAAGACCAAGCTAAAGGTTTTCATGCTCTTGTTGCTTTATTAGTTGAAGGACAAGAAACAAATCAGTTTAAAAAAGAGAATCCCATGTTATTAGCACAAACCATTCATGCGCAAGTTCATGGAATGGCTGGTCTATATATTGATGGACATATGCACATAAAAGATAATATGGATGAATTATACGAAGTCAGTTTTAGAACAATGACTGATGGACTTAAGATTTAAAATAGTTAAGCATTTAAATAAACAATAGGATATAAATGGATATTGGTTTTTGGAAAGATAAATGGGATAAAAATGTCATTGGATTTCATTTAAGTGAAGTGAATCCTTTATTGGTTAAATATTATGAACAACTCACTTTAGATACAACTGCAAGAGTGTTTCTTCCATTATGTGGAAAAACTAAAGACATATCATGGTTACTTTCAAAAGGGCATTCAATTGTCGGCGTTGAGTTTAGTGAATTAGCTATACAACAACTCTTTGATGAACTTCAAGTAGAACCCAAGATTACAACACTTAAAGATTTGAAACTTTATTCAGCTCAAGGATTAGATATTTTTGTTGGTGATTTTTTTAAGTTGACGTCAGAATTAGTAGGGCATGTAGATGCGATTTATGATAGAGCTGCATTAGTTGCACTGCCAAATCCTATTCGAGAACAATACTCAACTTATTTAAAAGGACTTACCCACGAAGCGCCTCAATTATTGGTTACTTTTAAGTATGATGAAAATTTATTACAAGGACCACCTTTTAGTGTGAGTAATGGTGAAGTTTATGAACATTATGAAAAACAATATAAAGTTGTTTTACTTGATAATAAAGATGAGAAATTTAAAGGCAAGATTGATGCACAAGAGAGTGTTTGGTTGCTTAAAAAATAGAGATTACTCTTTGATACTTTACTTAATATATGGAAAGAATTTATGAAAAAATCAGTGCTATTGATTGTTGCTTTTTTACTGTTGGGAATTCAATTGTTTGCACAAAAGACAATTCGTATTACTAATGGTGAATGGGAACCTTATCTTTCCCAATACTCCTATAAATATGGATTGGCATCTCATATTGTTTCAGAGGCATTTAAATTAGAAAATATAACTATAGAATGGGGATTTTTTCCTTGGAAACGCTCTTACGTGTTGGCACAAAAAGGTGTATGGGATGCATCTGCTGTATGGTGGCCTTCCCCTGAAACCAAAGAAAATTTTTTAGTTTCAAGTCCTGTTGTTAAAACATCTTTTGTATTTTTTCATCTTAAAAACTACAAATTTCAATGGAAATCTATGCAAGATGTACATGACCAAGAAATTGGATTTACCCGAGGCTATGATTATGGAAAAGAATTTATGAGTGCTTTAAAAGATAAAAAAATAAACATACAAGTCTCCAATTCAGATGAATTGAATTTTAAAAAGTTACTTAAGGGTAGAATTGATATATTCCCAAATGACCTACTTGTTGGTAGCTCTCAAATAAGAAATAATTTTTCTGATGAAGAAGCCAAATTGTTTACTTCTCATCCCAAACAATTTTCGAAAAATACACTTAATTTAATCATATGTAAACACTGTGAAAATGGTCAATATTTTCTAGAGAAGTTTAATTCAGGTCTGAAAAAATTAATCAAAAGTGGTCGACTCAAACAGATGTACAAAGACCTTTATTCTGGAAAATATGATAAACAAAAAATGGTATGGATAGAATAACTTAAGTAATTAATTTGACTAGAAGAATATTTTATTAATCATTGACATTGATATCAATACATATAAAATTAGAATAAATTTTTTATAAGAAACAACATGGGTATTATTTTTGAGTTTAATACCAAAATAGACTCCAATTAAAGAAGCAATTCCTACTGTAGCCCCCTCAGTAAAAAGCATTTGACCATTAAAATTCATAGAAATAAACCCTGCAATTGAACTGAACATTACAAAAAATAGGCTAAGAGACGTTGCCGTTTTTAAATTGTATTTCATAAAACCAAGTAGTACTGGTGTTAACATAATAGAACCACCAATTCCTATACTCATAGCAAGCATACCTATTATAAAACCAATTAAAAGTAATGTAAATTTACTTTTTTCTTCTTTAACTTGTTCTATTTTTACATTTGAAATAAATATTCGAATAATAGCAAACAGTACCAAGGCTAAAAAAAGATATTCTAAAGAACGGGCACTGACATTTGAAACAATAAAACCACTTTGAAGGCCACCAATGAACCCCCCAATACCAAGTAATAAACCATCTTTTAGAATACCTAAACATTTTTTAGCATTTAAAAAGGAACCATATACAGAACTGAAAACCATTTGCATGATTGAAATAGCAACGGCTTGTTTCATATCAAAACCATAATATAGGAGCATTGGTACAAGTACCATTCCTCCACCAACACCAAAATAACCAGATACAAATCCAGTTAATGCTCCAAATATTAAAAGTTCAAACATTTAGTTACTGTTTTTGTCACATTTCATGGCACATAAGAAATTATCATAAATGGCATCTAACTCTTTATCTTCTTTACTTACATCAATACCATCTTGTTCTTTGACTGCATGCTCTAATACTGCAACTCTTTTAATAAGATAAGTAAACATCTCTTGTGTGATATCAGGTAAATCATCATGTGCAAGTGTGGGACTGGTTGTTTTCTTCTTTATAACTCGAGCTGGAACTCCAACAGCTGTTGAGTTAATAGGTACATCATTTACAACAACAGAGTTTGCTCCTACTTTACAGTTTTTACCCACAGTGATATTTCCAAGAACTTTAGCACCAGCACCAATTACTGTACCTGATTCAATAGTAGGGTGTCGTTTACCTTTGTTCAGGCTCACTCCCCCAAGCGTTACACACTGATAAATTAAAATATCATCGTGTAAGATAGCAGTGGCTCCAATTACTACACCAAAACCATGGTCAATAAATACACGTCGTCCAATGGTTGCTGCTGGATGTATATCAATGTTGGTGATGGTTTGAGTAACACCACTTAACACTCGTGATAATTTTTTCCAACCACTTTTATAAAGTCTATTTGCAATTCTAAAATTGACAATTGCCCAAATTCCTGGGTAGTTAAAGAATAGTTCAAAGTTTGAATCTAGAGCTGGATCATTGAGTCTAGGAACTGAAAAGTCTTCTTTAATTTGTTGCCATAATGTTAATTCATTTTTTTCTTGTTCTTTATTCATATTAATTTCCTATTGTTTTTAAGTAACTATTATCATATAAGTATTTTTTCAATAACTCATAATTTTTTTTATCTAATTTATTTTTAAAGATATCTTTAATTTCGTCTGTATCATAATCAATATCTTCTAGAATATCCAGTATCTTTTGAGATTCCTGAATTTTTTCAAGCCTAAATGAGTTCCCTTCAAATATAACATTGATTTGTGTTGGGTGTGAAAAAAGATTGTGTTTCATTCCTAAGGTATCTTGATAAGCTCCTACATTAAAAAATGCTAAAAAATATTCTTCTTCATTTAAATTGACATCATGTAAGTAAAGTGGTTTATTATTATCAAACTCAATTTCTCCATCACTGTCACAAGTGATATCCCAAAGACTTGCACTTCTTGTTGGCGTTTTATCAAGATGTGTTAAAGGCATGACTGGAAACTCTTGATTGATTCCCCAAAAATCTGGAAGAGATTGAAAAATAGAAAAGTTTAAAAGATATTTTTCTTTGATTCTTTTTTCAATTGTTTTGAGTTCTGTATAATCTTTAACCTCTAATATGAGTATCGCTTTTTTAATGATTAAGTGCGTTAATACTTCTGCATTACTTCTGTCTTGTAAATCAATATAACCTAAATCAAAAAGAGTAAGTAAAGACTCCATATGCTCCAAGCTGTCGTGCATGTATTCTAATGCCGTTTTTTTAATCATGTCATTGTATAAGTCATAAAGCTCTGTAATAAGTGGTGGATTTGTATCTTTTAGACGTAGATTTTTTATTTCCAACTGTGAAGAGTATAACTCTAAAACAGGAGTAATCAATACTGTAGAATTTGCAGCAATAAATCGCCCTGATTCAGTAAAAATATCTGGTTCTTCTACCCCTTTTTGTTTTGCAATGTCTTTTAAAATAAACACAACATCATTGGCAAATTCATCTAATGAATAATATCGTGAGCGATTAAATTGGGAATATTCAACAGCCAAACCACCACCAATATTAATTGCTTTTAAATTAGATGCACCCATATTTTTAAGTTCGGCATAAATATGTCCAGACTCTTTTAGGGCTTTTTTAAGTGGCGCAATACTGGTCATTGATGAACCAATATGAAAGTGAATCATAGTGAGATACTCACTCATATTGTTTGATTTTAATATATCAAGCGCATCAAGTATTTCTGTAGAGCTAAGACCAAATTTAGAGTCAATGCCTCCGCTTTTTGCCCAAATACCACTTCCTGCACTATGGAGCCTGACTCTTAAGCCAATGTTAGGACATCGTAAATGAGTCTCTTTATAGACTTCAATGATGGTATTTAATTCATTAAGCCCTTCGATGGTTAATGTGACATCATGACCCATTTCTTGAGCGATAAAACCCATATGAATCATTTCTTTATCTTTAAATCCATTGACCGTAATTGGGGCATTTTTATTGTTATATGCCATGGCAATAATAAGTTCTGCTTTACTTCCCGCTTCCAATCCATAATTGTATTTTTTGGCTTCATTGATTAATGGCTGTAAAAAGTTGGGGTATTGGTTCACTTTGAGTGGAAAAACAGCATTAAAACTGCCTTGATAATCATATTCTTTAATAGAATTCTCAAATTTTGAATATAAGGTGTTGATTTGTTTATGGGTTAAATGAGGGAATCTAATGGTCAAAGGACCCTTAAACCCATCATTTCTTACACTTTTAACAATATCAACGAGAGATGGTTTACAACCATGATTTATTTTAACTTTTCCATCATCAATGAAAAAGTTGTTATCTCCCCAAATATCAATACCGTATGTGTTCAATTAAAAAGCCTCGTATGAAATAGTAGTTTCTTCATTTGTTTTAACGTTTTTAACCCAAATTGTATTGTTTTTTAATTCATCTTCACCGATTAATGCGATGATTGTGGCATTTTGTTTTTGTGCTAATTTAAAATGTTTATTGAATCCTCTTGATGTATATTCAACAAAAGTTTGAGATGTTTTTCTTTTTTCATTGGCTTTTTTGAATACTTTATCAACTGCTTCATCACTCATTGCACCAAGATAGATTAATTCTTCATTGTTATCTTTCATTTTGATTAATTCCAATAATCGTTCAATCCCTATTGCAAAGCCAATTCCAGGTGTTGCTCGACCTCCAAGAAATTCGACAAGTCTGTCATATCTTCCACCACCAGCAATTGCGCTTTGAGCACCGATTTCATCACTTACAAATTCAAACGCAGTTTGTGTATAATAATCTAATCCTCGAACTAAATTGGTATCTATTTCAAACGAAACGCCATTAAATGTAAGTATTTCTTTGAGTTTTTCAAACTGTTCATCACAATTTGCACATAAATTATTGGTAATTTTTGGTGCATTGATTAATAAACTTTGACATTTTTCATTTTTACAATCTAAAACTCGAATGGGGTTTGTTTCTATTCTTCTATCACAATCCTCACAAAGCTCAGTTCTTAGGTTCTGTAAGTGCTGTACTAAACCCTCTTTATAAGGAGGCATACAATCTTTACATCCTAAAGAGTTTAACTGTAATTTAAATTTTATACCACAGTAATCAAGTATATCTTTTAGCATTAAAATGATATTTGCATCTTCATAAATAGAATCAACACCAAATGATTCTGCACCAAATTGGTGAAACTCTCTTAATCGTCCTTTTTGAGGTCTTTCATATCTAAACATAGGTCCATAATAAAAATATCTTTGTGTTCCACCAGCACGGTCAAGTTTCTTTTGTACGAAACTTCTAACCACACCTGCAGTGCCTTCTGGCCGGAGACAAACGTCATTCTCACCTTTGTCAATAAATTGGTACATCTCTTTATTGACAATATCACTGCTTTCTCCCACACTTCTTTTAAACAGTGCAGTCTCTTCCAAAATAGGTGTTTCAATATAAGAAAAACCGTAGTTTTTAGCAATTCTTGAGCAGTGTTCTATAAAATATGTAAATAATTCGCTCTCATTGTCCAATATATCATTCATGCCTCTTAGGCTTTGAATATTTTTTATTTTACTCATTAATAAATTCCTCAATTTGTTTTGCAATCTCTTCTATACTTAAACCCGCATCTATGTAAATATGGTTTAAGTTCAATAATTCAATGGATTGTTTTAATCTGTCTTGAATATCCAGTAAGTAATCAGTTCCACGTGATTCAATACTGTCATTTTCCTTTTGTGAAAGCCTATATTTAAGCTCTTTGGGAGTTAATTCCAATAAAATCACATGGGTAGGTAATGTATTACTTGTAGCAATTAAATTCAATGTTGTCACTATTTCAAGTGGCATTGAAGAAGCATAAGCAATTCCGCTGATCATACTTCTGTCACTAATAACCATATTATCTTTATTTGGCAGTATTATTTCTTCCATATGTTCAGCTCTGTCTGCTAAGAATAAAAACATTTCAGCCACTTTTGATTTTGCTTCTCCATTAAGTACCATTGAACGTAATTTTGTCCCTATATTGGTACCTCCTGGTTCTTTTGTAAAAACTGCATTAGGATAATTTTTATTCAAAATATCAAGTTGTGTTGACTTGCCAGCTGTATCAATACCTTCAATTACTACATACATTTTATAATTTCCTTTGGAACTAAGTGTTCAAATTTGCCATTAAACTTTATAATCTCACGAACTATTGTTGAACTTACAAAAGCATTTTCAAGTGTTGGCATTAAATAAACTGTCTCGATTTTAGAGTTTATTGATGAGTTTGCATATCCCATTTGTAATTCAAATTCGAAATCACTAACGGCTCTCAACCCCCTAATAATCGTATTTATCTCCAACGATGAGGCTAAATCAACCAACAGTGTGTCAAAGGGTTTAATAACAACACCCTCTAAACCTTTTGTTGCAGCTTCAACAAATTGTACTCTTTGGTAAATATCAAACATAGGTTTTTTTGATTCACTTGCTGCAACAGCAATTACAACTTCATCAAAAATATTTAAAGCTCTTTTGATAATATCCATATGACCAATAGTTATTGGATCAAAAGTACCACTATATATTGCTCTTTTGTACGATGCTACTGCGTTTTGATTGTTTTGCATTATCCATTCCATCTTTTATATAAATTGTTTTTTATTTTAAGTAAGTCATACCATTTACCAATTAAAAAGTTTTCCATCTCTTCTAAATTTTGTTGGTTTGAATAATACCCTAAAATAGGTGGTGCAACTGTAACTCCAAGTGTTGAGAGTTTGTGCATATTTTCTAGGTTTAAGGTACTAAATGGCATCTCTCTGGGTGCTATTATAATAGCTTTTCTCTCTTTTAACATCACGCTAAATGCTCTTGTAATTAAACT
>Ga0209707_1001722_pt1 | contig 11998 bp, 13 predicted proteins | sample EN4Hudsemesocosm_FD_184630 | JGI IMG/M metagenome (GOLD analysis project Ga0209707, IMG submission 184630) | Methane-oxidizing microbial communities from mesocosms in the Hudson Canyon - EN4B Hudson Canyon (SPAdes) (version 2) | ecosystem: Environmental > Aquatic > Marine > Cold seeps | place... | reverse complement strand
TGCGCTATTCAACGAAAATGAACGGGGAAAATGGCCAAAAGGGCTTTTTCCGTAGTAGGCTCTCTATTCTCGGACAGGCTCCTAGTGATTTAGTCATCATTTCTTTGATGGGGATATATAAGGGAATAGTTTGTACGGTATCAGTGGAAATTCATTACGGGGTGTTCCAGCGTCCCGTGACGCAGGAGCGTCACAAACTGCGTTCCCACGCTGAGAATCACTGCCTTAAGTTAGGCGTATTACCTTGAGGGGCGCAGTGCTTTAGCCTGCTTTCATTGCTGAAATTAGCAGGCTAAAGCACTGCGCCCCAAATAGACTAATCCCTTAACCTAATGGCAGTGACGCTGAGCATGGGAACGAGAGTAGTTTACTTGTTCATCAAACCACAGTTGATTAGCTACTAGGAGCGAAAAAACTTAAGCGCTTAAATTTTGCCGTCTAAGCCCATTTGGAAATATTTATGGGTGATTTTATCTTGATTTTCTAGTAACCAATCTATATCAGGTGTGTTAGTCATCGCTTTATGAATGGCTTGAGATGTCGCTTTACGGTGGATATCAAACAAGATTTGGTGGTCAAGATTGTCATCAGTTGCAACACTTGGGTTTAACCAGACTGAACAAATAATACCCAGATCATTGGCTTTTTCTTTAGGGATGTCGCCAGCACGAACAGCATCTAAAACGCCGTTAGCAATAGCTGCCTGTACGGTACCCATTAAGATATTGGTATAACGAGAATTTTTAACAGTGACTTTACTTACCATTAATGTCACAGGACGCACTTGAATATCTGTGTTTAAAATAGCAAAAACTTTTGAATGGCCGCTAGCTTGGTCACCTGTTAAAGTGGCAAGCGCTGTTCCTACTGGACCGTCTAATTCGCCAATAACGATTTCTGGCTCAGCAGCTGTTCCTGCTGGTCCGCCTGCAACAAGTGATTCACCAGTGCGCATTACAATTCTTTCGCTCATATATAACTCCATAAAGCATGATTAATTTGAAAGCGTTAGAATAACATGAATTATCCATATTCCTAAGAGTCATGAGTCAAAAATTAACTACAACAGATCATAGTCGAGATATTGCAGGCTTAAAGTATGTTTATCCCGTTATTTCCAGAAGAGCAGGAGGTTTGTCTATAGGCATTAATTTTAATACTAATAATGCCTGTAACTGGCGCTGTGTGTACTGTCAGGTGCCTGATTTAGTGCGTGGCTCTGCACCTGAGATAGATTTTCTATTGCTAGAGCAGGAACTAAGGTTCTTTCTTAAGCAAGTGTTGGAAGGCGATTTTTATCAGCAATATGAGGTGCCAGAACAACATCGAGTTATTAAGGATATTGCTATCTCTGGTAATGGTGAGCCAACGAGTTTAAAGAATTTTGATCAGGCAATAGAGTTAATTGGAAAAATTGCAACGCAGATGAAGGTGTTACCAGCAAGTAACTTTGTGTTAATAAGCAATGGCAGCTTAATTCATCAGTCTCATGTTCAGGCAGGTTTAAAATCTTTAAATAAATATAACGGTGAAGTCTGGTTTAAACTGGATAGTGTTACGACATTGGGTAGAAAAAAAATTAATGATTGTAAGCAGGCAACGGAAAAAGTTTTAGAAAACCTAATACTTTCATCGCAGTTATGTGAAACCAAGTTACAAACCTGCATGCTAGAATTTTTATCGGCTGAAGAAGAGGAGAAAGAACGGCAAGCCTATGTTGATTTTTTAAAGGAAAGTAAAGCGAAGATAAAGGAAGTGATGTTGTACACTCTCGCCAGACCTTCATTACAGCCTGAAGCCTCTCAATTGGCTAAAATGGATCAGCAAACCATGTCGCAATTTGCTAGGCAGTTATCAGAGCAAGGATATCAGGTAACAGTTAGTTTATGATGCTTTACACCATGGCATCAAATAAAGCACCGGCATTTTCTTTATCAACTTCTAATATTTTAACGGCTGCTGAAGTCTCTAGTTCGGCTTCTTTTAAGCTGAGTATTGGTTTAAGCATATCTGTTGAGCTAAATTCTGTACTGCCTACTTCATCTTTGGCTACGGGTAACGTGGCAAGGGTATGTGCGGCATCAGCTGCTTTATATTGAGCGCTGTGAATTAAATTAAGTGCGCTTGTTGATGGATTGGTAATCATGAGATATTCCTCCTTCAAAGCTTAATTAATCATACGCTAGTATAGAGTTCCTAGGAAAGAGCTAGTTCCGCTTATTTGCTTAAAGTGTGAGCAAGGTTTGCTTCTGGTAAGTACCTGAGTCTATTTAATTTAACAGAAACATTGTAGGAGCGTCCGCCCTCGGCGCGATTTATTAGAGAAAAGAGCATTATTTTATTCGCGCCGAGGGCGGACGCTGCTACAAATCATTATTAATGTGTAGAATAATTAAATTAGTTTAGCTTAATGATATTGGAAATGGCGGCTAATTCTATACTTGAGAAATATATTCTAAAATTTCAACCACTTGTTGTGGTGTTTCTGTCACGGCTAGTGCGGCAGCATCAACCTCTTTAAGTGGGTGAGTTAATTCGGGAGCATGCATGATTATGGTTGGTATGCCTAAGCCAGTTGCGATGCCTGCATCAAAAGCAGCATTCCATTGTTTATATTTTTCACCAAACCTTATCACAACGATATCTGAGCGACTAATGTAACTATTGCTGCGCAGGGCATTGATTTTGGCTGCTTTATGATCTTTCCAGAAACTGTTTTCTTCAGCACCTAATATATTAGAGCCTACATTGTCGCTAGTATCATGATCAGTGATGGGACTAAGAACTTCAATGTCTAATTGCTTGTCGATAATGCCTTGCTTGATTTGCTCGCGCCAGTCAGAATGGATTTCTCCAGATAGATAAATTGTATATGACATAGTGTTTTTTGTTGTTGTGTGATGCTTCTGTTACTGTAGCTGCTTATACTTTATGTGCTTATTCGTAAGTATAAAAACTTGAAACTGATTGGGATTAATTTTCAAGTGAAAACCTATTTTAACTGGATGTAAGCTTTTATGTCAGAAAAACATATTTATAAGATTGTATTTGTTAATAGAGATCAGCTATATGAGCTCTATGCAAAAAGTGTTTATCAAGGTGAGATGTATGGATTTGTTATTGTTGAGGACTTTGTTTTTGGAGAAAAAAGTGCGATTGTAGTGGATCCTGGTGAGGATAAGCTAAGAGCAGAGTTTGAGGGGGTAAAGCGGTCATTTATTCCCATGCATGAAATTGTTCGTATTGATCAAGTTGAAAAGCGTGGGTGTGCCAAAATTACTTCGGCAGAGCAATTAGCAAAATCGGCAGGAAATGTGTCTTCCTTGTATGTACCAAAGAAAACATAGTTAATTGAAAATGAGTGAAGGTATTAGAAAATTATTTTTAATACCTTCATTTATGATGTTTAATAGTCTGGAACTAAGGTGATTTGCATTTCTAAATTTTCAGTATCAATGCTTACCCATTGTTTTTTTGTTTGGTAGCCTTCTTTGCTAATTTCTATTCGGTAATCTCCAGGTTCTAGTTTTACTCCCATTGAGTATCTTTTATCACTATTCAATAGCTTAACAGTGCTATCCTGAGGATTAGTAAAAATTGAAAGTTTTTGTGCAATAGCTGAGGCATTCTCTTGAGCAGGGCTATTCCTTACTTGAGCTGTAATTTCTTTTCTTATTTGTGTTGTGATTGTGGGGCTGGAAGCAGCTAGGGGGGCTGATTTAAAATAAAAATCACCTCGAAGTGATGATGTTTCCCAAGGTAACTGTCTACCGCCAGTGAAATCTTCAACGCCGACTCTGACTCGCTTAAAAACTTGCTCAATTGTCAGGCCTGGAGTTCCCATATATTTGAGAAGGTTTGCCGTATAGGGGCTATTTCTACCTTCTCCATCAGCAGCAACATCACCGGGGCTAGTTGAGTAGGCAATAATTGTTCCTGAAGCACTATCCATTCTGGCAAGCCCCCGAGAACTTGAACGGTTTTTTCTTGGAAAAGGGTTGTCACGGCAGGCATCGAGTAAAATAATGTTTAAAGGGTTAGCCGCCTCTTCCATAGCACCTGTAATTAAACTCGAATTAACAGCCGCATCAGCGACTTCATATGCAACGGGGGCTTCGAAATCAACGGGGACCAGGTAATTATTTCCATCAATTTGTAAGCCATGTCCTGCATAAAAGAATAGGCCAACCCCGCCTTTTTGTTTCAATTTGGCTCCAAACTTTCTAATTAAGCCTTTCATTTCAGATTTACTTTTATTTTTTGCAAAAATAACTTCAAAGCCTAGGGCCTTAAGTTTTTTTGCAATATCTTCAGCATCATTTTCTGGGTTAGTGAGAGGCATTAATGAATAATCTGAATTGCCAATAATAAGTGCTGTCCGTGGCGATGCAGCAAGAGTTATAGAGTTTAAAAAAGTGTACAGTAGTATGCAAAGTAAGAATTTCATAAGAATGAATAGACGAGGGAGGTGAGAGTATAGATAACTATTTTCCAGGATGGATAATTGAGTCACAACCAGGAGCCTGTTCTCGGACAGGCTCCTAAGGGTGAAATTTGGGCCGTGATATAACTAGTTTAAATGAATTTTCGAGAGGCTTTTCCTAATGGTAAAACGTCAGACCATTGTCCAACCATCTCTCCATCAATTTTAAACAGTTTAAATTCCAGTTTAAAGTAAGCAAGTTCTTCGTTATTGTTGCCATACTGGCGAGTCGATGAAAGTTCTGTTTTCACAACATAATCAAATGATGTTGCTGATTGGTCCATCAGTCTAACAAGACCTGAACCTAATATGGTTTCTGTAATGCGGTCATAAATATCTTGCATACGGATGCTCTCATTATCCGTATTATTTCTTAAGGCACCAACAATTAACTTAGGTCGTTTACTGCCCCAGGATTGAACAAGACGTGAACGTAACATTTTATTGGTAACTTTTTCAGCAAAGGCTGAGTAGTCATTCATTGTCAGTTCTGCTTGTAAATGTTCTCGAGAACTGTCATCAAGAATAGACACTCGGGACTGACCACCAAATTGCGTATTTGAACAGCCAATTAATGTTAGTGGTAAAGCAAGTAATAATATTTTTTTCATGATATTTTTTTAGAATTAATCAAAAAAGGGTTTAGCTTCTCTATCAAGGCGGTCTGACTCAATATATAAGTCATCCGGGAAACGTACGGTAAACTGGATTGAGTAAGCTTCCGGTTTTTTTCCAACTGACTGGAAACTCTTAATTTTTCTTGGGCTTAGTACAAACCTATGCCAGACATTTGAGGCATCAATTTCAAAGCCTTGTTTGTCACGCCAGACAAATTTATACTCTAAAGTGTAGCGATTATCAGTTAAGTTTTGCACATCAATACCTGCTCGGCTTAATAAACCGACCTGAGCAACTTTTACATTGCTTATTAAGATATTATCAACTAACTCTGCTGTACCTATAATAAGTGTGGCTCGAGGGTGTGTATCATCGATTGTTCGTTGAGATTTATACTTTATATTGGCACCCTTCATGGGGGAGCAGGCTGATAAGCTAAAAGCGAGGCAAACGATGAGTAATACCGAGGCTGTTTTATTTTTCATTTTATTTTACCCATAAAGTGGTGTTGACATTAGTATTAAGTAGTTTGTCTATTGATCTAGCATAGATAAAGCTGTGTTTGTTTTTTGCTAAAGCAATTTTTTTAGTTGCTAGTCGGCGCCATTTCTTATCATAGCTGATTATGGTAATGTTTTTTAAGCGTTTTGATACGTAAAACCGAGCTGCCATAAACTGTTTGGGTAATGACATCCAGGCACGCATATCAGGAGCGGCAAAGCTTTCTCTAAAATGTTTACCTATTTGACCCAATGCACCTAATTGACCCCATAATATATTTTCTGCAGTACTTCTGGCAATTGATGCCATCACTCTAAAGTGCTCTAAGGGTAATGAGTCTAACTGATGTCGTAACACGATAGATTCAATATCTGCGATAGTGGAGAGCTTTGCTAATGTTCTTTTCCCTGATTTTATTCTAATATGAGCTACCTTGGATTTAACGGGTTCATAAATTGGAAGTTTTACTGGAACAATGCCTCCAGGCATAGCTAAGCCAAATTGTAGGGTCTTTTTTTCTGGGGCGAAACCATCTGCAATAATAACCTGAACTAGCCGCCTGCCTCGCCTAGGTTTTCTTTTTACTTCTTTTATCGCTTGTTTAATAACTTTGCTTTTAGGGTTGAGTGCTAATGCTTTTTTATAAGATATACGGGCATTATCACGTAATGAAGCATCTTCTAAGCTATCAAATTCCTGAATGATACCCGCCATATAAAAGCCAAATGGGTTTACATAGGCGCTAGATACACTGAGGGCTTTTTTTTGAGAGCTTTTATACTGTGCTGAAATAACTTGAAAGATATTACCTGCCGCAATAGGGGCGCTATCAGTCGTGGCCTCAGGTGAGGTTTGTTTGATAATTTCAGACTCTGTTGTGGCAATATTTTTATTCGCTGATTTAATCGTTTTTTCAAATTCTTTTTGCTCAATATTTTGCCAGTCAATGGCTCTTCTAGTTACGTTATAAGCTTTACGTTCACCATTAAGTAAATAGGCAATTGATTTATAATTGAGCATAAGAATTCTTTCAAAAGGAGCGCCACTGTATTCAGTTAAATCCCCTTTACCAGTTACCAGGCCTAAGGCCTCACCTCCTAGTGAAAAAAAACCGTCTTCAAGAATGGATCTTTCAGCATTAACTTTTAAGAAATGCTCAGCAGCAGAAAAATGTTTAATGGCGTTTAAAGGACTCTTGGTGTCTAAAGCCAGTAGCCCCGCTTCATTGGAATCAAGGAAGTTTACCGGGTCAGAGTGTTCTATTTTTTGACTTTGTAATTGGTATGCCTGAGCCCATTGCTCGCTTGTTATCAGCTTTTTTATGGCTAAAAAATCTTTTGAATAACCACTGTAAACAACACTTCGGGTGATCTTTGCTGGGTGATTAATGCTGGCTTGATTTCTGAGAGTATTGCTTGTTGTCTTGCGTGTTGTTTTGACAAGTGAATTTAAAATGTTAAATGCATCATTAGCATGGCTAGGTGTAAATAGCAGCGTATTCACTAATAGGCCAAAGCATAATTTAATTGAAAGGCTTTTTATTGTCATTATATGTTGTTATGGCGTTATGTGAGTATAGAAGATAGGCATATAAAATGATTTAAATAAAGCGTCACGTCCCTGTGACAATGCTCAGCTGTAAAATGAGTGAACGATGTAAATTAGCTGAATTAAAAATTTGGTTTTCTAACCTGAGGCGTAGGCGCAGCTTTAATTTCTTTCTTAGCCAACCTCAGAATATCGCCTGTTTTAACCTCTGTCCCGGATATTAAATGAACTTTAGAGCGAGAAGCTTCGATATCCGCAACCGAGACTTGAGCAACTTTTTGTTCTACCTTGCCAAAAGAAATCCCTGTGTCAGGGTCAAACATTTCTTCACCTTCACGCATGATGTCGAAAACAGTACCTTTGCTTAAGCCGCCATCTAAGCCTCTATTAATATAAAAGTCAGACTCTGATATTGCAGCAATGATTCTGATGGGGTAGAGTCTTTGCATAATATTGCTAACAAGTGAGCTAGAAAAACCATCAATTAAGTCACCCCAGACTGTGTCAGTTTCATTATTACTTGTTGAAGGTATTTTTTTGTTTATTCTGATTTTATCAGCGGCCAGTAATTTCCCTGTATGGCTGTCAACAATGCGTAATGTTGCATCAACAACGCCAAAATTCTGGGTCTGAATTTCGTCAACATAAGCAACTTGTTTGCGTTCAGTTTTAATATAAAAATCATTGACTGAAGTGAAAACCAAGTAATCGGCTTCAATTAGTTCTGTTAGTTTGCCATCAATTTCTTGTCCACTGCTTAATGCCGCAAAACTTTTTTCATCAAATATTTGATCAATCTCTTGTCTTTCTAATACATCGAAGCGATTGCTATTTGTTAATTTGACTAATAGGTCATTGCTGACTCGAGTTCTATATCGAGTTGCAAAAATTGTGTGGTTTCCTAGAGTATTGAGTCTTATTTTTCCAACGGCTAAGGTGATTTTTCCATTTTGCTTGCCATTTTCATGAGTCGTTCGTGGGGCTTTTTTTACCGTACCTTTTGCAACTTCAGCTATCTCTAGTATATCTCCTTGTTGAATGTTTCCATCAACGACTTCAACAACAGAAAGTGTTTCTTGTAAATCGATTAGTTTTATTGTGCCTGTGGGTGAGTTGAGGCGTCCAATGACAACCCCGGAGGCATCAGTAATTTCTTTTCCTGCACGTAGTACTTTAAAAGTAGAGTCAACGCTATAATTATCATTTTTTCCACGATTGATAACAAAAGGGTCGGCACTAACAATTGTTGCAGGGAAAGTAATATCAAGAATTTTATTACTGGCTAAATTAGCTAAATGATCAAATATTGAATATTCATCACGCTTTGATTCCTGCCCTGTCAGTAATGATTCACTTAATTGGGTTCGAAAGCTTGCAGCACCCGCTATGTTACCTGTCTTTGCGTTGATAATACGTAAACGTAAGCGGGCATCAATTTTATTTTTGGTAAATGATTTATTTGATTCGCTATAGGGTAAAGCGATTTTTTTGCTTGTGGCTCTGGATTTTTCAAGAACAGCAAACACTAGGTAATCTGCACCCATTGTCGAACCAAGGTTCTGATATTCTTTAATCAAATCATTATGGTCAGCTGCGGAGGTAGTGACTGCAACAGTAAGGCCATCGGTATCTGCAATATTATCAATGGCAGCATTTAAACTTTTATCTAAAAATGATTCTTTATTTTCTTTGCCGAATTGCTGTTCATTAATTATTTTTCTTAGTGCGGTACGCTCTAACACTTGAAATCTTTTGCTGATAGTTAAGCGTTCAATAACTCGGGAGGCAAGTTGCTTTGGTAATCCCATTTGTTGCTGTACTGCACGATCAGGAAAGAAGTCGCTGGTGCTGAGAATGGCTATTTTAATGCGACTGTTTTGCGTATCTATAGATTGCTCTGCTGATTTGTCACAAGCAGATAAGAAAATGCAAAGACCCAAAATAATTGAAAGATTAGCGATGGATTTATTTATCATAATAAAATCGTATTGATTCAGCCATTGAGCAATCACTCAGAGGAATGTAAAGAAATTGATCAATGGCTTGGTGGTAGGGAGTTTTTTAATTGTTTTTACTGAGGAAACCTTAAAATATTACCTCTCGATAAAGGCATATTTACCGGATCAGATTCCTTAATTATTTTAGCAAATGTCATTTTAGGGTTAATACGAGTCACTTGCACTTCACCAATATACTCTTCACTTGAACCTAATGATTCACCAGTATCTGGGTCAATTAATTCTTCACCAGCAAAAAATACTGCTAACTTTGTACCTTTTTTAAGGCCGCCATCTTGTCCTCGATTAATGATAACCTGACCATTAGCTGTTCGTTTGATGACCTTCATGGGGTAGACTTGTGCAACAAATTGACTGGCCAGTTTAGCGGAAACCCCTTTGGCCATTTTTGTAAAATAGACGCTACTTGGTCTACCCGCTCGACTATTAACAATGCTTGATTTAGTTGCAAAGGTCGATTTTAAGAAGAATGTTGTTACAATCTGCCCTGAACTTGTGTCCAGCATTTGTGCGCTTATTGATAATAGCCCGGAATCCTTACGCTTAAATTTACTGTCAAAATTAGGCAGTGCTTTATGCGAACGGTAAAATTTAAAGTCAATAACGGTCGGAACAATAAGGTAATTAGCATTATTTAACTGACCTTTGCTGGCCGCATCACCTTTAGCTAAATCTGATTGGGCAAAGTTTTGCTCGTCAAGCACTGCTTTTAGGGTTGCTTTGTCCCTACTGAGTACTCTGAACTTTCTGGTAGCTCTAAAAGAGGCTTCCATTTCAGCGCGGATTTGCTTGAGATCTAAAAGCTTTGTTAGTTTGTTTGAAATTCCATCACCGATGGAGGGTGCTTTTATTGCGACTGCTGGCTGTATGGTTTCTGCAGATACATGATTTACATAAAAAAGACACAAGAACATTAGTGCTCGTATAAACATGTTTTTTCCTTTTATTATTGTTGTGTTGGAGATTTAGCGCGTTTCATTTTTTGCATAGCACTCATAATTAAAATGTTGAGATGCAATGGATGCAGGTTTTTTATGATATCAGAAACGCCTGTGCTCAGTATCTTTTTTTGAGGAAAGTAAGGGGGCAGGTTCTGTTGGCTATAAACTGTTTATGGAAGTTATTTTCTATTGCTATTGCAATAGTTGCTTAATAGAAAGTCAAAGCTATGTGACAGCTGTCAGTACCTTAGGTAAGTACAAAGAGATAGGAGCCTGTCTGAGAATAGAGAGGCTACTCGACAACTGCTTCTGAGTTGTTCTACCTACGTGCATCCGAGCATTAGTATGGAAAAAGCCCTCGTGAGGGTTTCTATTCTCGGACAAGCTCCTAGGAATTATTTAACGACTCTAAGGTGAGGTTTTGTTGCTTTCTTTTCTGCTGGAGGAGGTGTTTCATTATCGTATTCTTCAGGATCAAACATCATGCCTTTGCCATTCTCTTTTGCATAAATAGCCAGTACCGCAGAGGTGGGGGTAACAATATGCATGGGTGTTCCTGAGAAGCGCGCATTAAACTGAATTTCTTCATTGCCCAAGGTAAGGCCTTGAATAGCTTCGGGGCGGAGATTTAAAACAATTTTTCCATCTTCGATATAGTCCTGAGGCAAAATAGCCTCAGAATTTTCTGCATCAACTAAAAGGTGAGGTGTTAGTTGATTGTCTATGATCCATTCATAAATTGAACGGATTAAATAGGGTTTTAATGACGTCATTTGCTTTCTACTGCCATTTCCTTTTCGACCTCACTTAAGCTTAATTGAAAAGCTTCTCTGCTGAATAAACGCTCTGCATAGGCTGAAATTGCCGATCCTAAAGAATTTAAGTCGATACCTAAACTGGGTAGTCTCCATAATAAGGGGGCCATAGCGCAGTCTATTAATGAATATTCTTCACTCATGAAATAAGGTTGAGATTCAAAAACCGGGTTAGCGGCAAGTAGACTTTCTTTGAGCATTTTTTTAGCGCGAGCTGATTTTTTTTCACCTGAATTTAGAATTTCATCTAATAATTGATACCAGTCCTGATCGATACGCTTGATTAGCATGCGCGAATTAGCGCGAGAAACCGGATCCATTTGGTGTAAAGGAGGATGCGGGAAGCGCTCATCCAGATACTCCATAATGATACGTGAATCATATAGAACCAGATCCCGTTCGATTAATGTCGGTGAGATTCCAGTCGGGTTGAGCTCAAGTAAATCTTCAGGTGGCTCAGATGAGTCAAAAAATTCTATGTCTGCGGTAACCCCTTTTTCAAACATCACCAGTCGAGCACAATGACTTAGTGCGCAATTTGAGGTGGTGAAAAGAGTCATTACTGATTTACGAGAAGTGCTATTAGTCACGAAACACAGCCTATTGAGTGAGATTGAGCAAAAATTATAACATAGCTGTATTTTTTATTTTTGTGCAATTTTTTGTTTACAAAAATGGCAGCAGAATAAATGCTGTTAAGCTTGGGTGTAGGCAGCTAGGGTTGAGTGATATAAGGTCAACGGTGACGTGTAGTAGAGTATGGCAGGAGGCTTTTATAGAATAGTTGAGCGTTAGTGCTCAACTTTTCGTATAAGGGCGATGAAAAAAATAATCATCATCCAGTCTTGCTGGTGTTTTTGTCCGCCTTCTGTCGTGCAGCAACAGTTATGTAGACAGCTATACGCTTATTGTTAGGCCCTGAATATGAACAAAAACCCTGCGCAATCTGGGTGGGTTTTCTCGTTCCCAGTGTATTCGGTCGGTCAATGACAATAAGTTAAATGGCTATGAACAAACCGCAGGTTGCTTCCATACTGTCCCTCAAGACACGGCGTGAATACATCCATGTAGCCT
>Ga0209707_1001720_pt1 | contig 11999 bp, 17 predicted proteins | sample EN4Hudsemesocosm_FD_184630 | JGI IMG/M metagenome (GOLD analysis project Ga0209707, IMG submission 184630) | Methane-oxidizing microbial communities from mesocosms in the Hudson Canyon - EN4B Hudson Canyon (SPAdes) (version 2) | ecosystem: Environmental > Aquatic > Marine > Cold seeps | place... | reverse complement strand
AGGTGGCGTTGGTTCTTGTTCGCTGTCTGCTGTTCCTGCGGTGTCTGGTTTCGCGGCTGGTGGCGGTTCTGTTTCGTGGTGGTCGGGCGGCGGTTCTGGTGTTGCCTTGCGTGTTCGCCTTTCTGCTCGCACTTCTGCGGTGATCGGTTCGGCTTCAGTTTCGGCGGTGGTGTTTTTCAGTTCTCCCCGTTCTGTTGGTTCTGCCTTGGCTTGTCGGCTGGCTGTTGGTCGCGGCTTGCCCGTGTTCGCGTTTGCCTGTGGGTTTGCTGGTTCTGCCTTGCCCTCTTTGGGTTCTGGCTCGTGGGTTTCTGTTGGTGGTTCGGGCGTGTGGTCTGGGGCTTGGCGTTGGGTTTCTTCTCAAACATCTTTTTTCTAAATACAAACAACAAAATAATAAAATGAAAAAATTAAATAAAGATAATTTACAAACTAAAATTTTTAATAATCACGGTGCTTTTTTCTGTTTTAGTAATTCTCAATTTGATGAGCAAAAAATAGAGGGCGTTAAATATGAAGATTGCGGCGGAGGGCTTGTTGCTCCCGTTGGCTCTGGCTCTCATGTGTTAAAGGATTTAGAGTTATTACATGATGAATGTATTGAATACGAAAAAGAAAACAATACTTTAAAAGTAATAATCTGGGATTCGCTGGCAAATTATGAATGCCAAATCACATGGGATTTTTCAGATGCTCTCGAAGCCTTAAAGCCTTATGGAATCACATCTAAGCAAGTGGGAGAAGAATGGGTTGAGTATTTCAAGCACTGTATAGATAACAATTATTTTTAAATAACACCCACGCCCCAACGGGCGTGGGTTTCTTTAAGTATCGTTTTAAATATTAATAGTGAGTAATGAAATGAATCCATTTTTTTTAAAAGAGTCAAAAAGCAAAAAACATTTAGATATAAAAATCGATGATGTAAAAAAACAAAAGTTTTCAAGCCTTATAAGTCAGGGGTTTCTTTCAATCAGCGTAGATGATGGGGAATTTAATGACATCTACTTAATAAGATTTTCAAAAACAAATTTAGGGATTGATGGGTTTTGCTTTCTAAATAATAGACCCGCTTATCAAGGAGATTTTAACGGGGATTGCTTATTACGCGATGTGATAAATGCAATCGCAGGCGGTAATATTTTAGATTAACTATAAAACCGCACTAATAAAAGCCTCGATTTATTCGGGGCTTTTTTTTGCCCGTTACTTGTTCATTTTATTAATAAACTTGTTCGTTTTAGTAGCGGTGCTGTTGACTTGTATTAGTAGCAGTGCTATCATACACCATACAAATTAAAAACTTGTTTGCACACTTTAGGCGGTCTGTTTGGTGTGGCTAAATATGAAAAAACCGAAGTCGTGGGGTTTAGCTAACCCCAACACGGCGAACTCTTTAAAAATTAAACAGGTGAATTTATGAACAAAGAACAAAGAACAAAGGCAACACCAACACCAACACCAACACCAACATCAACACCGTTCAACAAGCTCCCAATGTCTGAACAGTTAAAGATTATGGCTTGGAACAATAAAGAACATGATCGGCGTGATTTTGATAGCGGTTTGGCTGTTAATATTTTCAAAAGTGAATGAACATTAAACGTATTAAAGAACAATACAAACCGTGCTACTGGTTATTTATTCGTAACCTAGACTTTGACACAGTATTAATCTATGGAGATTCTAAAGTGAGTTTAAAAAGTAATATTAAAAATGAAGATAGTGAAATTTTCTTATGCTTAGATAAAAATGAAGAGGATTTTTTAATTATGTATTTGGAGGACGCAGAAGGGGAGATTGAAGTGCATGAAGTTCATGCGGGTACTTTTGAGATTACTCAATTTTTTAGTGATGAGGCTATAGACGAGTTAGAAGAACGGATACAGGCAGAGCTAAAAGAATCGCGGGACGACGACAGAATAAGCAGTTTAGCGGATAGCTCTTACTATTCAGATTACGATCATTATTTAGGCGTTGCATAAAAAAGCCACTTATAAAATTAATTATAAAGTGGCTTAGTAGTTTTTTTGGTTTTCATTTGTTCCCACCTTGGGGGTGGGGGCATACAAACGAGGTAATATTATGGCACAAGTTACACAGGGTTTAAAGATGTATATACAAGGCGGGGCAGGACGCACCGCCCCCGACCTTACTAAGTATTATTTTTTATCTTAGAGCGACACATTAAGGCTTGATGTTAAAAAAATGTAATTAGGTATTAACAATTTTAAATTATTTGCAGGAAAAATATTATGAGTACAGAAAGCACGGAATTAAAAGTAGCAGAATCAACAGGCATTTATTCGGCTGAACAGGTTGCGGGTTCTAGGTTAGACGACACTAAAGAACTGCCAGCATTAACCAATGCGAGAAAGCATTTTGTTCCTTTGAATGTTGAGTATTGGAGTCCAGCAGAAGCAGGGGATGAAAAACTTGTTTATATTCACAGCGTAGGAACTCACGAAGTCCCAGACCTTGAAACAGGGGAATTAAAACCGCTGTTATGTGTGATGATGCTAGAGAATACGGGCGATAAGGTGCAACGTATTATTAATGCTAGTCGTGTATTAGTTGGAAATATTAGCGATGCAATTCACAGAGGGGAGATTGTACCCAACACAACATTAACCCCTGTATCAATTACGTTTCTAGGGGCGGTAAGGAATACCTCGAACGCCTTTAGCTCTAACCGCTGGCAGATTATCCCGTTAATTATTGAAACAGTAGAGGGTTAAATTATGAATGCTCAAGATATAGAAAACCTTGAGCAATCAATTTTATTAGGTGGTGCTGATTTATCTAAGTTAAGAAAATCAGCCCCATTGAAAACGGCGGAAGACATCCGCCGCGATTGGTTGCTTGAACGTATCGGAAAATTTACAGCGTCAGAATTTCACAGACTCACGACCGCACCCACTAAGGATGTTTTACCCGTTGGGGCTATTACTTACGCGACAGAGAAAGTTGTTGAGGTATTAACCGAATTTATAGACGATGGGGGTTATGTTAGTGATGCTATGCAATGGGGGATTGATAACGAAGTTAAAGCCATTGCTGAATTTGAAAAGCGAACAGGTTTTGCAGTAACGCGAACAGGAACAAGGCAGGAATTTATAGCGATGGGGGATAGTATCGGAGGAACGCCTGATGGTTTAATCGGTAATCAGTCAGGCGTTGAAGTTAAGTGTCCGAAGTCAGTAACCCATTTTAAATATTTGGCGATTAATAATGGGGATGATTTAAAAAGAATTGCACAAGAATATTATTGGCAGGTGCAGGGCTTGATGATGCTTGCGGGCTGTTCACATTGGTATTTTATTAGCTATGATCCACGCTATAAAAAGGATTCTGACAAATTGCACAGCGTATTAATAAATGCGAATGAGGAAGACCAAGAGTTTTTAATTAAGCGATTAAAACAGGCTATGGAATTAAAGGGCGAATTATTGGCGAGTCGTGGCGCGGATTCAAGGGCGACACTATCACAAGCCAGCACTTTAAAGCTGTTAAAAATAGGGCGTACTAAATTATGGAAGCTCAGGAAAGAAAACAAATTCCCTGAACCAATTAATCAGAATCCTTTGGAGTGGCGGCTTTCAGACATTGAAGAGTTTGCGATTACTTCAACCAAGCACTAAATGAACAAGCACAAGGACGTGCGAACATGATTAACTTTTATCACATCCACGCGGTAACACCCATGAGCCACTAGGCTTATCCTGTTTAATGTAATCAGCAACAGGTATTGTTTCACCGGTCACGCGTTCAATTTCTTTGATGCTGACAAGGTACTTATCAAGTTGCTTACGTTTAGCGTCTTTGCTATTGGGAACAATCCAAGCAATCGCACGCTCATCTGAACCTGAACCCCTAATTATTACTTTCCAAAAAGCATCTGGAGTTTTTACGCCGTGAGATTGTATAAAATAATCATCTGCTGGGTTGTTCCCCCAAATCACCCCCCCAATAATTAGAAGTTCATCAATATCCCTGTAGCATTCAATAATTTCTTCTGTTAGTAACCATGCTCCTCTGTTCATGTTCGCCGCTTGTGGCAAGATGTTCGTCATGGTGTTGCTGGCTTTGATTGCTGTCTTTGAATAATCTAAATGATTGGCTGGAACTAAATGCCCACGATCATATTTAATTCCCTTACCTGCCTTATAAGATTTACCAGAATATTGCTGGCATCGCTTAGGTACTTTAGGATCAAGGAAAAAAGAGCCATGCCTTTTATGGTTGCCCGTATCACGTTGGGCGTTATATCTGAATTTAACAGCCCCACGTTTTGAACAATCTAGCCATACGGTAAAACCCTCATAATCAAGCCGCATAATATCGCCGCTTTGTGATTCTGTGGCGTATGTTGTGGGTTCAGAGCTACTGGCATAAGCCAATGCAGGCAATAAATTCTCCGCGCCATTTGTGGGAGATTTCCTTGTTATTTGTTTGGATGATTTATTGTGGCAATGTAAGTTATTTGTTTTTTTGTTTGTATGACAGCCCTTTGAATTAGTGCGTCCACCATGAGCATAGGCAACCGAACAAGTCAGTGATAGTAATATGATTATAAATTTCATTTATGATTAATTGATTGGATGAAAGGTTATGCTACTTTACCCATTACTTGTTTTTTAGTCGAACCCATAAACGCTTAGCGGTCGATTTGTTCTGTAGGAAGTAATCTTGATATTTCTGGCATTACTTCTCAATAGTAGCTGTGCTGTTGACTTGTATTAGTAGCAGTGCTATTATCTTTAATTAAAATTAGGAGATGATATGAAAGAAAATAAAGTTAGTGAAGAAATAAAAAAATTAATAGCTGAAAAGAACCTTAATCAAACAAAGTTAGCAAAGTCTTTAGATATAACTCAGAGCATGGTGGGTCAGTGGATAAGGGGGGAGCGTCCAATATCAGTATCAGTATCTATTGCTATTGAAAAAATATATGGAACTGATGCCAGTATTCTTAACAATGATGTAAAGATGTCACGCGAGAGTATGACCGTATGAGCTTTGAAGCAATGACATGGGCGGTTAATCAGAAGTGCAAGAACTCATCACAAAAGCTAGTATTGCTTATGCTGGCTAATCATTCAAACGGGCATACAGGGCAATGTAACCCAAGCCATTCACTACTTGCCAAAGAGTGCTGTATGAGTGTATCAAGCCTTAAAACACAAATTAAGGTATTGGCAAACAATGGCTATTTAAGTGTGGTAAATAAATCGATTGGTAAGGTTAGAACATCAAACCAGTACGTTTTGAACCTAAGTTACAAGCCAATAGAATCAGAGGGGCAAAATCTGGCTAGTGGTCATTTTACAAGTGGGGGTGGGTCAAATTCTGCCTATGCTAAAACAAAGGGCTGTAATGATTCGGACAGCTACAAGCCAATAGAATCAGATAGCCAAATTTTGACGGGGGTGGGTCAGAATCTGACGGGGGGTGGGTCAGAATCTGGCTATAAACCAGTAATAGAAACTAATAACTCTCTCTCTCTTAAAACCGATGCTCAAAAACAATGTTTCGATTGGGCTAAATCTCACCCATTTTGGGGTGATGCTGTAACCGACATTAGTAAATTTATTTACCTATACAACAAGAACAGCCCCAAAGGGCTAAGGAGTCAATTTGAAGCAGATATGAATAAAGGTAAGGCACAACAAATAAAGAACCAAACAAATAACCATAAGCGAACTAAGCAGAGCATTGCTAATACTGATTACAGTGCTGGCTTAGATGGCTTTAATACAAACTAACGAAAGGATTAAATGTGGAAGTAACTACTAAGAAAATGTTTTGTGAGATTCATAGCCTTAACTATGAAGCCAGAGCTTATAAGATTGGAAAAACTGAGCATTCAGAATCATGCCCTAAGTGTTCGGAAGCAAGCAAGCTGGCAGAACAGGAGGAATTGCAAAAGCAAAAACTGGAAGCTATCAGAAAAAAGATAAGCCTAAACTTTAAACGCAGTGAGATACCGCCACGCTATACAACCCGATCATTTAATAATTATGATTGTTATACAGAAAAACATACAACGGCATTAGGGATGGCAGAGAGCTATCTAAAGCTCATTAAGGAAGATGCAGGCAAAGGCACAGGATTGATATTATCGGGCGGTGTTGGTACAGGGAAAACCCATCTAGCTTGTGCTATTGGTAATGAATATATAAAAGTGGGTTCTGTATTGTTTATCAAAGTATCTGCACTGATTAGGCGGATTAGAGAAACTTACCGATCTAATTCAACCAAGACAGAGCAACAAGCCATTGATGAGTTCAGAGATATTGATTTGTTAATTATTGATGAGATAGGCGTACAGCGTGGGACACAAGACGAGGAGAACATATTGTTTGAAGTAATTGATGATAGGTATTCATTTTTTAAATCTACAATATTAATATCAAATTTAAACATTAATGAGATTAAGAAATATCTGGGAGAGCGTGCAGTTGATAGGATGCGAGAGAATGGAGGTAGTGCCATTGTGATGGATTGGGAAAGTTACCGGCATAGGGTAGACCGAAACCAGCACCTACCCAATGCAGAAGAAGCTAAATATAAGTAACCGCCAAGAAACTTATTAAATCTATTTTAGCCGTGTAACAAGCGGCTATTATAGTGTATATACATATTAAAAACAGGATTAACAAATGTTCAAGAATGCTATTTTTTACAGAATACAAACACCTCTAAATCTTGATCCTAAGATTTTACAGGCAAAGCTAGATAAGTACAGAGTTAAGCCTATCGGAAAAACTACCCCTAAAAATTTCGGATGGTGTGAGCCTAACCCATATGTTCAGGATGATCTAGCCTTAGCCTGTGGCGATTCTATTTTCATTAGATTAAAGATAAACACACGGCTATTACCTCAATCAGTAATTAATGATGAGTTACGCGAACGTGTAGCAGAGTTAGAGAACAAGATACAAAAGAAAGTAGCAAAGAAAAACCGTGCAGAACTCAAAGACGAAATAATAAATGAATTGATGCCCCGTGCATTTGTTCAGTATTCATTTGTTGATGCCTTTATTAATCAAGATAGCGGTTTAATTTGTGTGGATGCTGCAAGCCCAAGTAAGGCGGAGTTATTGTTATCTCATTTAAGGGTGACACTTGGAAGTCTGCCAGTTGTTCCGTTAGCCGCTAAAGTCCCTGTATGGCAAACATTGAACTATTGGATAGGCATTGATAAAGAAATGTCGTCAGGCTTATCTATGAGCGGTAAATATGAAGTTAAGACCATACAGGGTGAAACAGAAAAGGTTGCTAAGTTATCGGGGTTTGATAGTAACGGCGAAGTTAGGGATATGGTAAATGCTGGAGGTATGGCTATCTCGGCAGGGCTTGAGTGGCGTAAAAATTTATCCTTTACTATCACTGATGATTTCTTTATTAAATCAATCAGTGATATTTCAGAAGATGATGATGGCGTAATTGAGAAAGATGAAGATCCTGCTCATGGTTATGAAGCTAACAGGTTTATTGTTGCCGCTGAATTAACAAATATGATTGTCGATTTAATTATGTTCTTTGGTGAAGCTACGCGATAACAGTCTTTCAAGATGTATATACATTAACGTATAATAAAGTAATTGATGTATATACCTATTGAGCATTAGAGGATTCAAGGGATGCCAGCATTAAGAAACATACATAAAAAGAAAATGATAAGCACAAGACTACCGCCTTACCTACTTCATTGGATGGATAGACAGCAGGAAAGTAGGGCTATATTAATTGAAACTGCATTGAATAGTTACTATCAAATCCCCGTCCATCTTAGTGATGATTCACAATGTCCAGCGTGCGGAGCTGGTACTATTGAGCAATTAGAGAATCTTTATATTTGTAGTAATTGCGACAGCAACATTGAGGGGTGAAGAATGACAGAAACAAAGGGAGAGTATAGGGTTGATAAGATTGAGGCGGCATTCTCTGATTCGGTCAATGAGATATTAAATGATCCAAGTGCATCGACATGGTTAAAGGTGGCATTACATTCTGCGGTTTTGCGTGACCCAGTTGATGCCGCCAATGATGCGGAGGTATTATTAGAGGTATTGTTAGAGCCTATACTAAACGCGGCTTTAATTGGTATGGACTGAATCAATACCCCCTGAAATAACGCCCCATCAATCCATTAGTTTGGATTGATGGCATTAATAAAATGATTTTAAAGTTAAAAAACAGCCTATGAAAAGTCTAAGAATCAATAAAAACAACAGAGGGCAACCAGAAGTAAGGACGCGTGGGGGCTATGGTAGTAGGGTTACAGATACCCAAGTAATCAGCAAGCAGAAGAATATCCTAATAACAGGCGCACATCATTCGGGTAAATCTGGTGCTATTAATCGGCTACATGATAATGCGGAAATAATATGGCAATGCCAAGTGAAGCCTTATAAATTTACTAAGGCAAAGGTATTAAAAGATAAGCCGGTATTAAAAAAGGGTGAGAGCCTTGATGATTGGGTATTCCCTGAGCCTGTGATGTTGAACGGCATCACTCCCTTGTCAAAGTGGACAGAACACGAGGGCGTTAAGGAGTGGTATGAGTCTAAGCATTCAGAGAATGAATATAAAAAAGTTCCAGCGTGGAAGCGTGTAGAGCTTATTCCTGAATATCTTAAAGATACGCGGGCAATATTGTTTATTGATGATGCTCATAAATTAACGGGTAGGAAATTACAGGTGACAAAGGATTGTTTACATTCATCATTCAGGGCTGTGATTGCGGCATCAGATGAGAACAAGTTAAGCCCCAGTATTCGCAAGTTGTTCTTAGATAGTAAGCCCCAATTCATTAGGCTAAACACTGATGTTGCCTATGATGCTACCCATGTATTAGTTTGGATGTTTATCATTACGCTGATGGGCTTAGGGCTTACTGAAATGGCGGCGGTATTGGGATTGCTTCAAACAATGAAAGGTGGGCGGCGTGGTAGTAAACAAGATTAATCTATCAATGAACAAGTACCTTATATTGTTTTTATTCTTGCTTATGCCACTAGGTATTGTGGTTGCTGATGATAACCTTGCTGATGGCGTAGTAGTCAGGGATGAGATTAAGCCTTATAAAATGCCTACCTTTACTGGTGAAGAAGTAGACTGGCAAGACATACAGCCGTCCATTGATAAGCAGTACCAGATTAATGGCGATTACTTGATGCGTACCGTTTCAAATTGTTACCCTGCTAAACCTTGGGGCATTGAAGTAGGATTTAAGGCGGGTGCTAATTATCGGGATAAGGTAACAAGTCAGATCGGGACTAATGACAGTGGATTGTATTATGCAGGCATTGTATTTAGTATGCCCCTGTATTCAGGATCAGAAATTAACAAGATTACCTCGGAAGGCTATAGGCGTAGACAGCAAACATCTAAAACCATTGCCTTATTATTAAAGGCGGTATCAAAGAAACGTAGAGCCAATAGGATGATGGGGCTTTATGTATCACTGGAGAAGCGAAGTCAGGCACGGGTGAGAAATGGGATTGCCAAAGTTGAGGAGCAAATAGGTTACTTAGAAAAAGTAGCGGGTGAACAATCAAACATAGATCAAGCAGATGCTGATATTAGCGGTGCTAGGATAGCATTGAAAGCCCAGTGTCGACCTGATGTTGCGGAACGTGTAAACAATATAATATTAAGCCAGATAAGAGGTGATTCAAATGAAAATCAGTAGAAGAGATTGTTTAATATTTTTAATCCCGACTGCAATTTATTCAGTTATATTGTTTGGAGGGAAAGACGAGAAAATAATAAGAACGGCTTACCCTAAGCAAGTGGTAGCCGTCTGTGCTAAGGCAATGGCGATTGCTTTACTTAATAAAGCTGGAGAGGTGAAGAGTTATGATTTACCGATTGAAGATATTGAGAGTGTTGCTAGTGAATATCAATTTTGTTTTAAGTAGTAATTTATGAGATGGCAAAGTCATGTGCTGATTGGGGCGGCATTAGGAACTATCATTAGTCCGCTGGCTGTACCTGCGGCTATCTTAGGCTCAACCGCTCCCGATTGGATGGAGATGGTAGCGAAACCATTTAGGCGTATCAAGCATAGAACCACAACGCATATTGTTTTGTACTGGATAGCATTGGTATTATTTTTTAAATTTGTGGGGATTGATTGGCGCGGATTTGGATTAGGTTTTGCAGTGGGCGGCTTATCCCATGTGTTAGCTGATTCGTTTACTATTGCAGGCGTACCATTTAGCCCTTGGTCTGATGCACGATTTCATTTATTCGGCGGCAAACTTAGAACGGGCAACGGTGGCGAGTATGTATTTTCTGCTGTGATTTGTTTGATTTGTTTTGGGTGGGGGATGTATTCACCTGACCATAAGATTAAACGATATATTGAAAATAACCAGCCTAGTTTTTTTGCTGATGATTTCAGTGCAGACCGCGAACAAGTAGGCGTAAGGTATTCTAATCGTGAACAAGTGGATGATGATTTCACCCCCTATTTCCATGACCAGAAACGACTTTATGAAATGGGTTTGATTGATGCGGCGGAATGGAAAGAGAAGCGGATGAAATACTTTTGATATAATTAATTACTGCCGAAAAGGTAGCTTAGAAATGTATTATTATTAATTTTTTGTTGACTACCGCACAGGTAGCTTAGGTATTAGCGTTACCCCCTAAAAATATGTTTATTAAATTAATCAGGGGTTAATTCGGCTCGGCTTTCAGTGGGGATTTTTTTAATGCAAAAAACGCAATTAAAAAATCCCACACTAACGCCAATCCTTACAAAGTAGTTTGCCGTTCTCGCCCTGCCTTTCGGTGGTGGCTTTCTTTAATGCTACGCAATAAAAAGCCCCACACCTACAGGCAAGGCAATCACTGGCATTATTGAAGTTTAGAAATTAAAGAAACCTGTGCATCCCTGCACAATTTGCGGCAAGCGTCCTGCATGCCGCATTAGATTAATAACATTTTGTGCTACGCGTTTTAATAACTCCCCTCCGCTACGCTACGGGTCGGACAGATGTAGTTAATTAAGCTCTAGCAGTTGCGGTGGTTTTTGTGCGGGAAAAAGCCCCCGCCCAAAAAGCCCCCGCTTGTTTCTCCCCATCAAGCATTTTCTTTTCCCTTAAATTTACTTCCCATTCAATATAATCTGAAATATTAAAGGCATGGCTGGGCAAGTGCAAGCCCCTGTTTTTGCTCATGTTTCTTTGTTTTTTCGCTGGTGTTTTGGTTCTTTTTTTGGTAAAATGGTCATTCAGTGGGGGGTAGTTCCCTTGGTTTTCTTGTTCCTTTTTTTGTGGGGTGTTCCATGTCTGTTTTTTCTTCTGTTCGTTCTCGTTCTTTTTGTCGCGGTGGTGTTCGTCCGCTGGTCGCTCCTTGGTGGCGTTCGCTTGTCGGGTCTGCCTTGTCTGCTGGTGCTTGTCGGTGGCGTGTTCGTTTGTCTGGTCGGTCTTTTTCTGGTGCTGTTGTGGTGGTGGGCTTCCGTTCTTCTTCGGCGGCTTCTGCTTTTGCGGCGGCTTGGGCTGGGGCTGTTGGTTTCCCTTGTGTTGTTCGCTGTTTTGCTGGCGGTGTGTTCGGGGTTTCTGTTCCCGTTGCCGTTTCGCCTGCCCTTGCTTTGTTGCCTGCGGCGGCTTTGCCTGCTTCCTGCGTTTGGGTTTCTGGGGTCTAGTGGTGGCGGTGGTTGCCTTTGCTGGTTCGCGGGGGCTTTCGCCCTCGTTTTCCCCGCTGGTTCGGTCGGTCGTTGGTTCGGTTCTGGGTTCGGGTCGTTCGGTTTCTGTCGGCTGTTGCGTGGGCTTGGATTCGTTCGTTTTGTCCTGCCTGCCTGCTGGCTCTGGTTCTTGTTTCTCGGCGTTCGGTTCAGGTGGCGTTGGTTCTTGTTCGCTGTCTGCTGTTCCTGCGGTGTCTGGTTTCGCGGCTGGTGGCGGTTCTGTTTCGTGGTGGTCGGGCGGCGGTTCTGGTGTTGCCTTGCGTGTTCGCCTTTCTGCCCGTACTTCTGCGGTGATCGGTTC
>Ga0209707_1001714_pt1 | contig 12033 bp, 9 predicted proteins | sample EN4Hudsemesocosm_FD_184630 | JGI IMG/M metagenome (GOLD analysis project Ga0209707, IMG submission 184630) | Methane-oxidizing microbial communities from mesocosms in the Hudson Canyon - EN4B Hudson Canyon (SPAdes) (version 2) | ecosystem: Environmental > Aquatic > Marine > Cold seeps | place... | reverse complement strand
CAGGTTGCACAAAAATGACAGAAACATTGATGTCTCAAGCGATTGATCTGATGATTGCAGGAATGGGTTTTGTATTCGTATTCCTAGTCGTACTGATCGGCGCTACAACGCTTATGTCGAAGCTGGCGATTAAGTTAGAGCCGCCAGCACCGGTAGTACCGGCTGCTCCAGCTGCTACTCCGGCACCGATGAATGACCCTCGACTGATGGCTGTTATCACAGCAGCAGTTGCTAAATATCGCTCACGCCCATAAGCAGTGAGTTAGATAGAACGGAAAAACCTTTAACAGAAGGCTTGAATGCAATGACAGATTCTAAAAAACCGTTAGGTATTACCGATGTTGTATTGCGTGACGCACACCAGTCACTCTTCGCAACCCGCATGCGCATCGACGATATGCTACCCATCGCAGAGAAGTTAGACCAAGTAGGTTTCTGGTCACTTGAATCATGGGGTGGTGCTACTTTTGATACATGTATTCGTTTTCTTGGAGAAGATCCATGGGATAGAATACGTGCTTTTAAAAAGGCTATGCCTAATACCAAACAGCAAATGTTATTGCGTGGTCAGAACCTGTTAGGTTACCGCCATTATGCAGATGATGTTGTTGAAAAGTTTGTAGAAAGAGCTGCAGTAAATGGCGTGGATGTGTTCCGTGTATTTGATGCGATGAATGACCCTCGTAATCTTGAAACAGCTCTAAAAGCCGTTAAGAAGCAAGGTAAGCATGCTCAGGGCACTATCTCTTATACTACTAGTCCAGTTCATAATACAAAGTCATGGCTTGATCTTGCCAAGCGAATCGAAGATTTGGGTGCAGACTCTATCGCGATTAAAGATATGTCTGGCATCATTTCTCCTTATGAGTGCTACGATTTAGTTTCTCTGCTTAAGAAAGAAACTGATCTTGAAGTTCAGTTACACTGCCACGCTACGGCGGGTATGTCTGATATGGCAATATTAAAGGCCATTGAAGCGGGTGTTGACCGTGTTGATACCGCTATTTCTTCAATGTCTATGACGTATGGTCACTCTGCAACAGAAACTGTTGTAGCTGCCCTGAAAGGTACGGATAGAGATACCGGCCTTGATTTAGGTTTGTTAGAAGAAATTGCTCTTTACTTCCGTGAAGTTCGTAAGAAGTATGCAAAATACGAAGGTGCTTTACGTGGTACAGATTCACGTATTCTCGTTGCTCAGGTGCCTGGCGGCATGTTGACCAACATGGAAAACCAGTTAAGAGATCAGGGCGCTTCTGACAAGTTTGATGAAGTGTTAGCTGAAATTCCTCGTGTACGTGAAGATTTAGGTCATATTCCTTTGGTTACGCCAACCTCACAAATCGTAGGTACTCAGGCGGTAATCAACGTGCTTACGGGTGAGCGTTACAAGTCAATCTCTAAAGAAACTCAGGGTATTCTTAAAGGTGAATACGGCGCGGCTCCAGCACCTTACAATAAAGAGCTTCAAGATCGTGTTCTTGATGGTGCAGAAGTCATTACTTGCCGTCCTGCTGACTTGTTAGATAATGAGCTTGATAAGATTGTTGCTGATGTTGAAACACTAGCGAAAGATAAAGGCTTTAAGCTTTCAACTGATGTTATTGATGATGCATTGACATATGCCTTATTCCCACAGGTTGCTGAGAAGTTCCTTGAGAATCGTGGTAACCCAGATGCCTTTGAAGCAGCACCAACAGGCAATGAAGTTAAAGTATCTTCAGGGCCTGAAACCTACACTATTACTGTTGAAGGACAGGCATACGTTGTTGAGGTAGAGGAAGGTGGTGACATTTCAGCTGTTGCTCCTGTAGGTGCTGCAGCGCCTGTTGCGGGTGCACCGGCAGCGGCTCCAATGCCAGCAGGCGGTGGTGATCCTGTTGGGGCTCCATTAGCAGGAACTATCTTCAAGGTGATTGTATCTCCAGGTCAGGCGGTTCAAGAAGGTGATGTACTAATTATTCTTGAAGCCATGAAGATGGAAACTGAAGTGCGTGCAGCTAAAGCAGGTACTGTCGGTAGCGTAAATGTAGCGGTTGGTGATGCTGTCACCGTCGGCGATACTTTACTAACTCTAGGTTAATAGGTTTCTCTCGATGGATAAGATTCTAAATCTTTGGACAGGCAGTGGCCTGTATAATATGAGCGGTGGACAAGTGGTGATGATTGCCGTTTGTCTATTGTTGCTTTTTTTAGCCATTCGTAAGGGTTTTGAGCCTTTATTGCTGATTCCTATTGGTTTTGGTGGCGTAATGGCTAATATTCCAGAGGCTGGCCTGGCCGCCTCTGCAGTAGAAAATGCAATCCACTTTGCTGTGCCAGAAGTTATGAAGGCTTTAGCAAGTGCGCTGAGCGTGCCTTTTCAGGCTATAGATCCTGTTACAAATGCTTTTTCACCTGAGTTTATTCATGGTTTAAAAGCGGCTTATAGTAATGCCTATAGTCTTGACCATAAAGCATATGTTGCTGCAGTTCATGTAGCTCAGGATGCAGGTTATGCCAATGGTATGCTTTACAACTTCTATAGTGTGTCTATTGCCAGCGGCGCTGCACCCTTGTTGATCTTTATGGGTGTTGGAGCGATGACGGACTTTGGTCCTTTGTTGGCAAATCCAAAAACATTACTTTTAGGTGCGGCGGCTCAGTTTGGTATTTTTGGTACTGTACTGGGTGCAGCCTTGATGACAAAGTATGGCATCATGGATTTCACTATCTTTGAAGCAGCGGCTATCGGTATTATCGGTGGTGCTGACGGCCCAACGTCAATATATGTTGCTAGTTTACTGGCTCCTCACCTGTTAGGTGCGATTGCGGTAGCTGCATACTCTTATATGGCATTGGTTCCTATGATCCAGCCGCCTATTATGAAGGCGTTGACCACTGAGTCTGAGCGTAAGATTACAATGGTTCAGTTGCGTCATATTGGTAAGCTTGAAAAGATATTGTTCCCTGTTGTACTGCTGTTACTGGTTGCCTTGTTCTTGCCAGATGCTGCTCCACTGTTGGGTATGTTCTGCTTTGGTAATCTGATGCGTGAAAGTGGTGTTGTTGATCGTTTGAGTGATACATCTCAAAATGCATTAATCAATATTGTAACTATTTTCTTAGGTTTGTCTGTTGGTTCTAAGTTAAGTGCAGATAAGTTTCTTGATTTTCAAACGCTGGGCATTTTGATACTTGGTTTATCAGCATTCTGTGTAGGTACTGCAACGGGTGTTCTGATGGCTAAATTGATGAACTTGCTAAGTAAAGAAAAGGTTAACCCATTAATTGGTGCTGCCGGTGTATCTGCTGTACCAATGGCTGCTCGTGTAGCTAACAAGGTAGGTCTTGAGGCAAACCCTCAGAACTTCTTGTTGATGCATGCCATGGGGCCAAACGTAGCAGGTGTTATTGGTTCTGCTGTTGCTGCTGGTGTTATGATCAAGTTTCTTGGTTAGGTACTAGTCGTTCACGTCGGTTTAGGCTGATGGTGAAACAAACAAAAAGCCATTACTTCATGAGTAATGGCTTTTTGCGTTTTTGGGGTTAGAATCTAGGTAAAGGTTTTGTTGATGTTTATTAGGGGCAAGTTATGAGTGCAAAATTTACTACACTTAAAAAACTCAGCAGTGAATTAATAACTGCTTTCCAGGCTAAGGACTGGGATAAAGTAGCGGAACTTGACTCAACGACCCAGTCAGTTATTAATGAGAATGCACTTCTTATAAAAAGTGAGGCTGATAAATTAGTATTCACAGAGCTGCTTACAGTGTTGCAGTCATTTTATGATGAACTTGCAGCCGAAAATATAAATCGGCGATCAGAGATTGGTTCAGAGCTTAAAAAATTGAACAAGGAGCATAACGCAATAAGTCAGTATCTGCAGTCTTCAGCTTACTAGGTGGTTTCGAATAAGCTTTTAGCCCTTTTTTGCCATTATTCAATGTGCCAAAAAAATGTTCAATTTCAAATAATGACACAAAAATGATGAAAATCACGTCATAAATTTGACCAATCCTTAAATGCATACTTTACTGTTCGTATGAGTGATAAGAACACGCTATAGGCTACTGATTTAAGTCGAAATTGTTTTGCTTGATTGGTCATTTATTGAGCGCTGTTATTATTAAATAGTGATGATATTAAGTAATTGTTTGCATAACTACGATAAGGGTTTGCTGTCCCATGCGGAAGGATATGAAAATTTTGTTAGTTCACGATGATATTGCTCTGCGTCGTGATTTAAAGGTCATTCTTGAATTTTTAGATGAAAATGTTGTTGAGTGCGGAGCAAAAGAGTGGCAGTCAACTATAGATGAAAACTTTGAATCTACTGAAGAGTTATCTCTGATTTTTACTCATTGTGAGTCAGAAGAACTACCCGATTTTTTGGCACTGGTTGATGAGTTAGATCCTGGTGTGCCTGTACTGCTGTCTGGTGAAACGTCACTTGATAAGGTTGATGAGGTATTAAAGAAAAAAGTCATTGCTCAATTAGATTCTCCTCTTAATTATAATAAAACAATCGACAGCTTATACCGCGCTCAGGTTTATCGTGAGCAGTATTCAAATAGTAGGGCGCGAGGCCAGCAGCGTCAGGTTCAGTTATTTAGAAGTTTGGTCGGAACAAGTAGAGGTGTTCAGAGTGTCCGTGAACTGATGTCACAAGTTGCGGATAAAGAAGTCAGTGTACTTATTACTGGTGAGTCTGGAACCGGTAAAGAGGTCGTTGCTCGTAATCTTCACTACAATTCTCATCGTCGCAATAAACCTTTTGTTCCTGTTAATTGTGGGGCTATACCTGCAGAGCTCTTAGAAAGTGAATTATTTGGTCATGAAAAAGGAGCATTTACCGGGGCAATTACTACCCGGGCTGGTCGTTTTGAATTAGCTGAAGGTGGAACGTTGTTTCTTGATGAAATTGGTGATATGCCTCTTAGTATGCAGGTTAAAATATTACGTGTTCTGCAGGAACGTACCTTTGAGCGAGTAGGGGGGAATAAAACACTTAAGGCTGACGTAAGGGTTATTGCCGCTACTCATAAGAATTTAGAAGATATGATTGTTGATGGTGGGTTTAGAGAAGATCTGTACTATCGACTGAATGTATTTCCTATTGAAATGCCTTCATTAAAAGAGCGTGTAGAAGATATACCTTTATTAATGAATGAGCTTATCTCTAGAATGGAAAAAGAGAAGCGCGGTTCAATACGTTTTAACTCAGCGGCTATTATGAGTTTGTGTCGCCATGAATGGCCAGGCAATGTTAGGGAGTTAGCCAATCTCGTTGAGCGGCTTTCTATTACACATCCTTATGATGTTATAGGTGTGACTGAGTTACCCAATAAGTACCGCCACATTGAAGATAGTGATGAAGACTTCTCTATTGCTGATGCTGCTATGACGCCTCCTCCGGTTGCTTTAGGTGGTGATGCGCCTGCTTTGCTTCCAGTTAACGGGGTTGATTTGAAAGACTACTTGGCTAACTTGGAGAAAACATTAATTCAGCAGGCGCTTGATGAGTCTTCTGGTGTGGTTGCGAGGGCAGCAGAAAAGCTTCGCATAAGAAGGACGACCTTGGTAGAAAAAGTTAGAAAGTACGGTTTAAACAATAAAGAAGACGAATAAATTCCACATTTTTGACGGTGATGTGCCGTGCACTCCGAAGAATTGGTGCGTACGGCACATTGCAATTTGTAATTCAGTTCCCTCCTTAGTCAGCTTCTAAACTCAATTTGTCGCGCCATAATATTGACTCCTTATTTTTTGTCTTCCTGCTATCATATTGAAAATTAACATTATTTATTGCATGGCACACAATGTGCTACATCTCCCCTATGTCCAGATTGATGTCAGTTTTACCATCATTCTAAAAAATTAGTTTTCTTAGTGGTTATGTCTGAGCATGACTGACGAAAGGGGAGCAGCATGAATTATCAGGAACCTATTATGTTAGCCAACGTTGCCGGTATTCCGAAAGGACATGTCGTAGAGACACTTGGTGATATTGACGATATAGATGCCTTGTTTTCCAAGACTGAGTTTTCGAAGGCAGAGCTTTCCAGGAGTGAGTTGCCTGATGGTAGCGAGGATGCACCTGTTGAGCAGGCTTTGGAACTGTTTAGTCGCATGTCTGTGCAATTAACGGATTCATATAGAACCCTTGAGAAAAGGGTGAGTCAGCTTAATGGCGAGCTAACCACAGAGGTAGAGCAACGCCGCAATGAGCTTGAAGAAAAGGAGCGAATAGCTGACAGGCTTTCAACCTTGTTAGATGTGCTGCCAGCTGGTGTTGTATTGTTAGATGGTCATGGCGTTGTTAGTGAATGTAATCCTGCTGCAACAGGCTTATTAGGTGAGCCTCTTGAAGGGGAGAGTTGGGTTAATATTATTAAGCGTTGCTTTGCCCCAAGGCATGATGATGGTCATGAGGTGTCATTGAAAGATGGTCGCCGAGTACGAATAGAAACACGATCAATGTCAGAGGGGCCTGGCCAGTTAGTATTACTTACTGATCTGACTGAGACAAGAGAATTACAAGCTAAGGTCAGCCGAACCGAACGTTTGTCTTCATTAGGCCGCATGGTTGCTTCGTTAGCGCATCAAATACGAACACCTTTATCAACGGCTATGTTGTACACAGGGCATCTGACTCAAGCTGATATTAATGATGATATGCGGAAGAAGTGTGCAGAAAAAGTAATGTCGCGATTAACCCATTTAGAGCATCAAATTAGAGATATGCTCATTTTTGCTAAAGGTGAAACCCGTTTAGCTGAACGGGTTTCTGCTTCAGATTTACTTGATCAACTTAAGCAAGCCGCTGATACCCCAATCTACAATGCTAATGCTCAGGTTGAATGGGAAGACTCCTCTAGAAATGTGTCACTTCTCTGTAATAGAGACACTTTAATTGGAGCTTGCTTGAATTTAATTAACAATAGTATTGAAGCGATGCCAGATAGTGCAAAGTTAAAAGTAAAAGTGGTGTCGCCAGGAAAAGGTTTTGTAAATATTGAGGTGTACGATAACGGACCTGGTTTTACGTCCGCACAAAAGAATAAAATTATGGATGCTTTTTATACTACCAAGTCTCATGGCACGGGGCTTGGTTTGGCTGTAGTACAGGCTGTTGTTAAAGCGCATCATGGGAAGTTTTATATAAGTTCTAATGATGATGGGACTAAAGCGGTTATTACGCTGCCCGTTCATGAATAGAGGAGAATTGAAATGACTAAGACAACAATACTTATTGTAGAAGATGATCGCGAGCTTAGAGAGGCATTGTCGACCACCTTAGAAATTGCAGATTATGAGTGCATTACTGCAGACTGTGCTGAGGCTGCAATTCCCTTGTTAGAAAAGCGCTTGGTTGATTTGGTTGTTAGTGATGTAAATATGCCAGGCATGAATGGCCATGAGTTGCTTGATCATATACATCGTCAATTTCCTGGTGTACCAGTTATGTTGATTACGGCTTATGGCCAAATAAATGACGCAGTGTCCGCTATGCAGTCTGGTGCGGTTGATTATATTGTTAAACCTTTTGAGCCTGCTGTATTAATCGATTCAGTAAAAAGAGTGTTAGGCGAAGTTTGTACCTCAAAAGAAGGGCAGCCAGTCGCTGAAGACCCTTTTAGTCGTCAGTTGTTTCAGTTAGCTAAAAAGGTTGCATCATCAGATTCTACTGTAATGATTGCTGGGGAGAGTGGCACGGGTAAAGAGGTGTTGGCACGATACATACATGCCCAGTCGCCAAGAAAGAATAAACCATTTATAGCGCTTAATTGCGCGGCTATACCTGAAAATATGTTGGAAGCAATTTTGTTTGGCCACGAAAAAGGGGCTTATACCGGTGCGTATAGCAGTGCGCCAGGAAAATTCGAGCAAGCGAATGGTGGAACCATTCTGTTAGACGAAATTTCTGAAATGGACATTGGTCTGCAGGCGAAACTATTGCGTGTTATTCAAGAGCGAGAAGTGGAGCGAGTTGGAGGAAGAAAAACAATTTCGCTTGACGTTCGTGTGCTTGCAACAACAAATAGAGATTTAAAAGAATATGTGAGTGAAGGACGTTTTAGGGAAGACCTTTACTATCGCCTGAGTGTTTTTCCTATGCAATGGAGACCATTGAGAGAAAGGCCCTTGGATATTGTTCCTTTGGCTGAAAGACTGTTGAATGACCATATAAGCAAGATGAAGTTGCCTCGTGTTAGTCTTGATTATTCTGCAAAAACGGCCATGCAAGCTTATTCCTGGCCGGGTAATGTGAGAGAGTTGGATAATGCCATTCAACGAGCGCTTATTTTGCAACAGGGGAATGTAATTTCTAGTGCAGATCTATGTCTCGATCTTAATGGTGTGCAAGGTTTTGTGGGGCAATCGCTTACGCCAGAACTTTCTGCTGCTCCGAATGTGCACTCTGCAGGTAATGAGTATGCAAGCTTGTCAGATGTAGATGTAGATGTAGATGTTGAAGGTGTAGGTGTAGGTTTTGAAGTGGCTGATAATGATGGGGCTGGTGTGCTAGGGCAAGATCTTCGGCAGCGAGAGTTTCAAATTATTATCGATATGCTACGAAAAGAAAATGGTCGTAAAAAACAGACGGCTGAAAAGCTGGGAATCAGCCCAAGAACGCTACGTTATAAAATGGCCCGAATGAGAGATTGCGGCATCGATTTGGATGCGGAATTATCAGCAGCTTAAAATTTTAAAACTGTTTCAGTCTGGGGAGCTTATGCTCCCTTTTTTTATGCCTGTTCTTAATCTGTGCTTACACTATGTGGTGTAAATCACTTAGTTGGCTTGTTTCGTGCATTATTAAATATTAATAGTGTTATAAGGTTTCTGTAAGACAAGAAACCGACAAAAAGTTGACGAGTTGGTGAAGAGAGGAGGTAAGCATGTCTGGCATAGGTCAAATTACAGGCAGAGCTGATATTAATCAGGTGTTGGCAGATATGCGCAATTTAAAAGCGCAGGTTCAACGCCCCGAAGAACTTCGGGAGCCTTCACCGTCAACGAGTGTTACTTCAGTAAAGCCTACAAACGGTACGCCTGATTTTGGTTCTTTGCTCTCTCGCGCAGTAGATGGTGTTAATGAAACCCAGCAAGAAGCAAGCGCATTGAAAACGGCATATGAGCAAGGCGACCCTACCGTTGATATAACTCGGGTAATGATTCAGGCACAAAAAGCCACGGTATCATTTCAGGCTTTAACTCAGGTTAGAAATAAAGTGGTCCAAGCTTACGAAGATATAATGAAGATGCCTATTTAATGGCAGATTAGAAATAAAAACGACTAGTTAGAAACAAAGACAATAGGGTTAAAATCATGGCGAGTGTTCCTGTAGCAACTAACAGCGATCTACCTGAAGCGGGCACAGCGTTAGCCAATACCGCTTCATCTGAGCCTGATAATGAAATGTTTATGGGCTTCAATAAGCTAAACTTGATGCGTCAGGTTGGCTTAATGATCGGCCTGGCTGCCAGTGTAGCATTAGGCTTGTCCGTTGTTTTATGGGCGCAGGAACCGAACTATCAGCCCGTGATGAGTAATCTTAATAATATGGATATTGGCGAGGTTGCGGATATCCTAAATCAAAATAATATTGCCTATAATATTGACCCTGCATCGGGTGTTCTTTTAGTTGAGACCAGTGAAATTCATCGGGCACGTTTAAAGTTGGCCGCAGCAGGTATTACAGAAGATAAACCTTTGGGTTATGAATTGCTTGATCAGGAGCAAGGTTTAGGTACTAGTCAATTTATGGAAAGTACGCGTTTTAAACGAGGCCTTGAGGGTGAGTTGGCTAAAACAATATCAAGCTTGAGAAATGTGAGAAGTGCAAGGGTGCACCTGGCTGTTCCAAAGCGATCTGTTTTCGTAAGGGATGCAAGAAAGCCAACTGCATCGGTCTTTTTAGAGGTGTTTACTGGAAGACCATTAGCCAAAGGGCAGGTTGACTCGGTGGTTAACCTTGTTGCGGGCAGTGTGCCTGAAATGAATAAAGACGATGTTACGGTTGTAGACCAGAAGGGTAACCTATTATCTAGAAATGATGAAAGCTCAGAAGACCGTATGGCTTTAAAAGAATTCGAATACTCAAGGAAAATTGAAAAAGTTCTTAATAGTCGAGTTTCCAGTATTCTTGAGCCTATTTTAGGTAGTGGTCGTTTTAGGTCAGAGGTGACTGCTGATGTAGATTTCACTGCCATTGAGCAGGCAGAAGAAATATATAACCCTGATATGCAAGCCATTCGCAGTGAGCAAACGCTGGACGAGCAACGTGTTGCTGGTACTCAGGGTGGTATTCCTGGTGCATTATCAAATCAGCCCCCTGGTGAGGCTACAGTGCCTGAGGTGGCGGGTGCCGGTGCAGAAGGTGAGGCAGGTGGGATGTCTGACTTACGCAAACAAACAACCCGTAACTATGAGGTCGATAGAACGGTCAGCTATACTAAGCGTCAGCAAGGAACAATTAAGCGACTTACCGTTGCTGTAGCTATCGATGATATTCGAAAAATAGACTCGGGAACGGGGGATGTTAGTTTTGTGCCCTGGACTGAAAATGAGTTACAGCGTCTAACCTTGCTAGTAAGGAATGCCGTAGGCTATTCTGCATCAAGAGGTGACAGTGTTAATGTAATAAACACCCCTTTTGCAGCTGAAGAAATTGTGCCTTTTGAAGAAATTCCAGTTTGGCAGCAGCCGTGGCTACTTGATTTTGTGAAACCAGTGATGGCGGGTATCGTATTATTAATTTTGGTGCTGGGCTTGGTTCGGCCAACCCTTAAAAGCCTTGCCCAAAGTGGTCAGAATGCCAAAGAATTAGCTTTGGCTGGCGATGAAGATGGCTTAGCAGAGTTAGATCAGTTAGGTGATGGCTCCCCTGAAGGAAAAGTGACTCTTAGCTCTACCGATGAATTTCTTTTACCTGGCGCTTCAGAGGGGTATGATAAACAATTAAATGCCCTTAAAGGACTTGTAGTGGAAGATCCAGCAAGAGTTGCACAGGTGGTAAGACAATGGGTAAATTCAGATGACTGATGAGCAGGCTGGTGGAGCAGAGAAAAAAATAACCAAAATTGGCCGTGTAGATGCGGCAGCCGTGTTATTGATGTCTCTGGGTGAGGCAGATGCAGCGCAAATCCTTAAGCATATGGGGCCAAAAGAAGTGCAGCGTGTAGGTACGGCTATGACTCAGCTGGCTGATGTTACACAAGAGCAGGTAGAAGCGGTTACCGGACAGTTTCTTGAAGCGGTAGGTGACCAAACCGGAATGGGGATTGGTGCAGATGACTATATTCGCACCATGTTGACCCAGGCTCTGGGTGAGGATAAAGCCTCTAGCTTAATTGATCGTATTCTTATTGGTGGCAACACAACAGGGCTAGACACTTTAAAGTGGATGGATGCACGAGCGGTTTCTGACATTATTCGCTACGAGCACCCCCAAATACAAGCCATTGTTATTTCCTATCTTGACCCAGACCAGGCGGCAGAAATTCTTTCTAACTTTGATGATAAAGTCCGTCTTGATATTGTTATGCGTGTTGCTGCACTCGACTCTGTTCATCCTCAGGCTTTACAAGAATTAAATGCTATTCTAGAAAAACAGTTCTCAGGTAGTTCATCAACTAAAACCAGTAAAATCGGTGGCGTTAAACGTGCTGCAGATATTATGAACTTTTTTGATAGTACGCTTGAAGGTGAATTGATGGATAGCATCAAAGAGGCTGATGCTGATTTGGGTGGTGAGATTGAAGACTTAATGTTTGTATTTGATAATCTTAAAGAAGTTGACGATCGTGGTATACAAGCCTTGCTTCGTGAGGTCTCTTCAGATGTATTGATTATTGCGCTCAAGGGGTCTGATGAAGAGATGAAAGAAAAAATATTCAAGAACATGTCTAAACGAGCTGCGGAGTTATTGCGGGATGATCTTGAGGCCAAAGGGCCAGTTAAAATCAGTGAAGTTGAAGGCTCACAAAAAGATATTCTTACTATTGCTCGTCGTATGGCTGATGCAGGTGAAATATCATTGGGTG
>Ga0209707_1001705_pt1 | contig 12069 bp, 10 predicted proteins | sample EN4Hudsemesocosm_FD_184630 | JGI IMG/M metagenome (GOLD analysis project Ga0209707, IMG submission 184630) | Methane-oxidizing microbial communities from mesocosms in the Hudson Canyon - EN4B Hudson Canyon (SPAdes) (version 2) | ecosystem: Environmental > Aquatic > Marine > Cold seeps | place... | reverse complement strand
CAATTATTTGGGATGGTGCAGAGTAATGGATCAGAACCGAGATTTAACTCCTGAAACATTACTACACTATGCCCTTGGGGATTTTCAACACTTAACGGTGACATAGCCTTTTACTATGCTATTCCTTGGTAACAGCATATCAAGCGCTGAATACAAACCCTATACTGATAAAGAGCAAGATATACAACAGCAGAAATCAGAGAGAAGACAAAGCACAAAAATAAATAAACAAAGTCAAAAAGAGAACAAACAAGATAAGAAAGAAATGAAACAAAAAGGTATGAAACAAAAAGCAAAAAGTTATAGCGCTATCGTGCTGGAACAAGCCGAAGTTTTAAACCTCACTGATGAGCAACTTGGTAAGATCATGCGTATACAGATGAATCACAAAAAGGCTCGTAAAGAATTACTGGGTAATCCGCGTAAAAGTATGACGAAGGCATTAAAAGAATTACGCAACCCCGGCGCAACAGTAGATTCAATGCGTAAAGCAAATAGAGCGCATACAGATGACTTTGATGCTCTGGTTGAAGCAGAGATAATTATACGTAAAAATATAGATGCAACTTTAACACTTGAACAAAGAAAAAAATTACAAGCGATAAAATTACCCGCTGAAGAAACAATGGCTAAATAAAATGTATGAGATTAAGCTCCTTAGTGTAATGCCTATATAAGTAGGCACTAATTATGTGTGAATTATTTGCTTTAAGTGCTAAATACCCATGCCATATTAAACTATCTTTAGCTCGGTTTGTTGCGCAAGCAGGTAGTCGTAATATTGATGGCTGGGGACTTGCAAGCCTAGAAGGAAATGATGCCTATATTTACCGTGAACCCATTAGTGCACAACAGTCTTTTTTAGCTCGGTTTCTGGCTCATGAAGGCATTAACGGAAATATGGTTCTTTCGCATGTTAGGCACTGCACAGTAGGTGATATCCGTTTGGCGAATACACACCCATTTAGTCGTGAATGGCAAGGACAGAATCATTTATTCATGTTTAATGGTGATACTCCAGATATTTTTAAGTTATTTGGGGAAACTAAGCGTTTTCAAGTTATGGGTACTACCGATGCTGAGCTGGCATTTTGCGCTCTACTTGAACGTTTAATTGTTGCAAAAACAAATAACTTAAATATCATGGATAGCATTCATACATTTGGATGTGAACTCGCTGAATTAGGGCCTTGTAATTTCCTTTATGCAGTTGGCAGCCGGATCTATGCTTTTGCTAGTCGTCGTAGATATTCTGCTGAAGGAGGTAAAGAAAGGGAACCAGGTTTATGGAGACTATCTCGGCAATGCAAAGAAGCTCAAACAGATATTGTTGCACCAGGAATTCAAGTTCAGCCAGGTGCAAAAGTAGACCAGCAAGTTATATTATGCGCTAGCATCCCAATAACAGAAGAAGCTTGGCAGCCATTTTTACTTAATGAGTTAATCTGTATATCAAATGGGCGGCTGATAGATCAAAGAAAGTGAGTGAAGAAGAAAAAATATAAGAGTAATCTTATTTTCAATTTGTTAATATTATTGGAGTATGTCATGAGAAGAATTTATTTTTTAGCCCCAAATATCGAAGTTACTCATAAAATCGTTGATGAATTACGTACAAAGGGTATAGAAGATCGAAGTATGCACGTACTGGCAAAAAGGGATACACCGTTGGAAGATTTGCCGGAAGCCAGTGAATTTCAAAAGACTGATTTTATAGCAGCAGTAGAACGAGGTGCGGCATTAGGTGCGACAACCGGATTGCTGGCAGGTCTCGTTGGACTACGCTTTGCGGGGTTTGCTATTGCGGGAGGGCCGGTATTGGGGATTTTATTCTATGGGGCGACAATCGGCGCTATGATGAGTGGATTGGCTGGCCTGCAAGTAGGAAACTCAAAGGTTAAGAAATATGAAGAAGCTATTGAAGAAGGTGAGCTGTTAGTAATGGTCGATATTGCTAAAGAACAAATCGACGAAATTAGCCAAATCATTATTAAGCATCACCCTAGTGCCGAATTTGAAGGCATCGAGCCGCTTCTTCCTCCTTCATATTAAAGTAAGTTTTCAGTTCTCTTCATTAAATCTCTTAGGGTTATATTCCCCGCTGCTTGCAGCGATTAAAGAGCATTGCGATGAAATCTTCGATTTCGGGCAATTCATCCAAATACCCCGTCCGCTTGCGGCGGGGATGTTTATTTAAGAATGACCCACAACTAAAGAAAGGAAGATCAATGAAGGTTCGTAGTCTGTTGACCGGTTTTGTAGCTGGTGTGATTCTGCTAAGGAATTGGGCTATAAATCGCTATTAGAGTTTGAGTGCTAGTTTCATCGCCAACGCAACTTGATGATTGAGGCACTACTGGGAAGTTTCATAAACAAATAGTGCCTATACAGTGCTATTACCAATAAAATATCAATAAGGTTTTAATGCAATTTCCCCTAGAAGAACTGGGGGATTACTTGTTAGAAATTAACTATTTGGGAGGCGATATATAAGTGAAACAGTTAACGAAATGTATTGCTAAACAAACTATTTGCCCATTCAAACATATCCTTAAAATTATCATTGCTCCAGTGCGGGGAATGAGAGCTAGCAAAAGAGCCTGGAACCAATTTCATGCTACCAAAAGTATCTGAAACTAGTTTCATACTGTTATCAGCTGTTTCATAAGCAAACACTGCAGTAAGCCAAGAAGCTTCATCATAAGTAATAGGGCTATAACAAGCAGAATTCGTTTTAATGCTACTCAATCTAACAGGGTCATGAACAAAATCTTTCGATGTAGTTTTACCAGCGATAGTTCTAATAATAGCATCAGCACAGACTTTTGCTTGAGCATTAGCCATATGCCCAGATTTAGGTTGCCCACTGTTATTTGAATCACCAATAACATAAAATCCAGATCGTAAAGTTGATTCGTAACTTGCCGCATGAACTGGTGCGAACCTTTCCCCATCAGACAATAAACCAAGGTCTTCTACAATTTTACCGGCTTTGTGAGTCGGGATAACATTTAAAACTTTTCCTGTAAAGTCACCGGCTGTAGTTATAGCTACTCTATCCCCATTATCCTTAATTTCAACTTCCAGTAACTTTGCATCAGGAATATATTCGACAATATCTTTATAAATCCCATTAAAAGCTTGTGAAAATGTTTCTTTTTCAATTGTAATATCTGAGTGCGGGTCTAACACAATAACTTTACCAGTCCCTTTTACCCGCTTTATGTAGTCAGCGACCACACATGCACGCTCATAGGGCCCAGGAGGACACCGATAAGGACTTAAAGGAACAGTCATTATAAAAGTATCGCCCGACTGCATAGAGTGTAATTGATCGCGTAATAACTCAGTTTGAAGGCCAGCAATCCAAGCATGCGGAACTATATCGAATTGATTTACATCGCCGTCCTTCAACCCTTCAACGTTAATAAACTCAATACCTGGTGCTAACACAACATAATCGCACTCAATGCTTTCTCCGCCATTACCTAAGTGGACAGTATGAACTGCTTCGTTAATGTCACTGGTAACGCCAGTTACTGTGCCTTGCTTGACAATAACCCCATAATTCTCTTCCAGTGGAGTATAAGGCAGGGTAATATCCTCAAGCTGTAGTCGATCATTCAGAATAAGATTACTTAATACGCATGATACATGATCAGGATTTTTATCCACCATCGTCACCTGAATTTTTCCATCACTCCACATACGAAGATATTTGGCTACGGTAGCACCGGCAAAACCACCACCAATTACAGTGACTCTTGCCTCAAGAATAGCACCACCTTCCTGAGCTTTTAATATTGAGGGAGTAACCGCTAAAGCAGCGCTTGCTGTGGAGACCTTAATAAATTCACGTCGATTAATTTGTGTCATAATAATTTCCTTCAATTTGTAAATGATATTTAGTTGTCAGTAAAACAATTAATATAAAAATTTAATCACGCTCTTCTTCGTCTTCTTCGTCTTTATATTTTTCTATATCCTTTGTAGGCTCACTTGATATATCTTCTGAATTATTAGAGTTTGTTTTAGCTTGCCCTGAAAAATAGTTTGCTAAAGCAATTATTTGATCTTGGGTATAGCCTTTTGCCTGGTGGTGCATTAACTCATTGTCTGAGCTGCTTAACATGTCCATTAACTCATCGTATATTTCGTCAAATGGTTCACCATTTAGGTCATCAAAACCTTCATTATTATTTCCTTCCATTCCATGGCATTGAGCGCATTGTGATGCCATAGCGCGAGCAGGATCAATTACATCAATCGCTTTAGCTATTCCAATGGATTGATATATCAGAAGCAAAAGCCCCGTAGACAAGACTAGTTTTAATATATTTATGTGATATTTCATGTGTAATTCCTCAGAGTTTATATTTTTAAACGACGGAACTTCCTTTTAAGTCATTAATACATCCCGTGTACCTGGTATGAGAACCTTCCTAATAACGCGGAAGGCCCCAAATTAGTTGAGTTACTTTCTCGCGTTTCTAACCTTAATTTCTACTTGAGTAGAATCTGTCAGCCCCATATCATCCGTAATAGTCAAAGTCACCAAATAAACATCAGGAGTGGCAAATTCATGGGATGGGTTAACTTCTATACTGGAACTGCCATCCATAAAATCCCAAGCGTAGCTGACAATACTACCATCAGTATCAGTAGAGTTTGATGCGTCAAAATTTACAGTTAGCGGTGCTCTGCCTCTATATTTATTTGCACTTGCTACTGCTTTAGGTGGTTCATTTTGTATTGCAGGAGGCTCAGATATTGTGCCATTCATCAGTACAAAGCCGTGCGGGATTCCATTCAAAGTCCCAGTTCCAGCGACATCACCATTATCATTAATAGCAGTGGCAGAGGAAAGAGACCAGTTCGCTGACGTTACCATCTCGTTCAAGTCTGTTATATTTCCCAGTTCGTCCCAGATAACAGCATGATATCCATCAGTAGATTGGGAACTACCCACCGTTTGGTTAAGTTCATTAATATCATTAGCACTACTGTACAATCCTCCGACTAGAAGCGGAAAAATACTTAAGCTAGCAGCGTTATAATCATAACTAAATGCTTGTGTTGTTGTACCAACTACTACGTTGTTATTATTGATATCAACAGCACGCCCAGCGGCAAGAACAGGTAGGAAAACTACATCAGAAGAATCGTTAACGGGTTTATTAGTATCAATTAAAATGGCCGAGTAGCCTGATAATCCATAACGATATTTGTAGCCAACAGTATAACCATTAGCATTGATGGCATTCATAATGTACCTATCCGCATAAACCCCTTGACGCGTGCCGCGTGGATAAAGTTTCGCAATATCGTAAACTTCCCACTTATTACCACTATATATTGCAGGGTTGTAGGGTAATGATCTTGGTTGATAAGGGTTTGAGCCCACATGCTACCCAGACACTTCATCTATTTGATTTATGCCAAAAGCCCCATAATTACTCCAATCTCGATCACCAATAAATGCACCATCGATGGTAGTTCCAGCAATTTCCCCGTTATTATTTATAGTATTAGCACTGATACTGCCCTTGATACTATTAAAGCCAGTGTTTATAGACCAGTTAAATGCGGTTGTTGGATACAGATCTGTATTGTTAGCACCAACAACAACGCCGAGATTATTTATCGCTTTAGGAGACACATTAGGACCTAAATCAACAAGCGTATAAGCATCAACAGATAAGCTAACCATAGGACCAAGAAACAGTGCAAGCCCCATAGCCTGAAGGTTTGTAGCTGACGGTAACTCAGTTATTTGTATTTTTTTCATATGCATACTCCAATTCAAATAATGTAATAGCTTGCGCTGATCAGATTACTATAAGCAATTGATATGCCAGGCATCATTAAAAATACAATAAATAACATATATCCCTTTTATGTAAGAGTGCTAATAAGTATTAGCATAAGTCTAAAAAACCTATATAAAGTGGCAAGGTAGCAAGGAGAAATCAATAATAAACTATTGATTTTATTAAACTAATAATAGTAGTTCCTATACAAAAACAAACTACCATCCATTAGTACTCAGTTGCATTTAAATACAATAATTTTAGTAGATACTGAGTATCTGATAATAAAAGATTGGTGCTTATATTTATGCCTACTCCGTAGGCATTTTTACGACAAAGTATAAAATAAAATATATAAGCAATTGATTATAGCTTGAGGCATATCTTGGTTTTAGTTGCCTTAACTTCCACTTAAATTGTGAAATGAAAATTTTACTAAAAATAATAACCATATAAATCAAGCAATTAATAAAATATAAGTATCAGAACTACTTTAGGGTATTCAAGTTAGATTTGCTTTAATAGCAGGATGAAGCGCCGTCGTGACTTAACAACAAGACTTTATTCAGAAAATTTTCTATCAAAGTAACGAGACTTAACTTATTGAGTTTAAATCTTCAGGGGATTATTACTTGTAGGAGGGAACCGAGGAAGCATGACAAATTCGTACTGTATAAATTTGTCATACTTATAAGTTCATGATGGAAGTTAGGCGTAAACACTCTAACACTAAGAATGCGTAACTATTAAGGTACAACCCTATATGTTTGAGTATAAGACTTCCCTGCTTCACAAACATCTCGACTAACTGGGCTTTCACAAGAAGTATCGGTAAATTCTGCTTTTAACTCGCCTTGCTCTGTTGGTACAAAATAAAAACGAAAATTTGGGTCAGAACTAATCGCAATATCCGTTTTAGCCGTTAGAATCGGCTTATCATTAAACGTGACTTTTATCTGTTTAATAAAATGTGCGCGACGCTTAAATCGTGTCACCTGATCCATTTGCATACCAGTAATATTAGGATGACTAATCAGTAGTTGCGCCATGGTTGGTTTACCATCTTGGACTTTCTTATCAAGTCTAAATTTCATTTTCCCTAAACGTGCCATAGCCGCATCATAATCTGCGCCAATCGGCGCGGAACAGCCACCACTCGCTTTAACAAACTTTTTAACCATATAATGTTCGCCGGTATTCATTTCAGCAATCGCACGAATATAACTGTAAGTATTCACTCGAACCCGCATGGCAATATCTGCCTTTCCACTATCGGGTGTAAATTCAAACTCGCCGACAAAAGGGAATGGATTTTTATCAATCACTAACAAAATACGCTTAATATATTTTTCTTTAGTCTGCAGAAAGCTTGCTGTTACTTTTATCGGCACCAAAGCAGGGTCTTCAGCCCGTACTGGGGTACTCAGCTGAATAACATCATCACCCTTTAAAAGCTGTTTCCCAGCAAAAAACTGCTGCTTTAAAACTTGATTCCAAATAACTTCATCTTTCGCTGCATATGCCATCGTGGGCAGCAAAAACACTAAAGTTAAGCAGAGTAATTTTTGTAATTTCATATAAAAGATTCCTGTTTTCGCTAATAACAATAAACGCCGCACATTATACATCTTTATAAGCATTTAATGATTAACCATGCCATACAAAACGGCAATATGTGCTAACTCGGCAACACTAGAGGCATTTAACTTTTTCTTTATTTGCGTACTGTAATTAGCCACTGCTTTATAGCCAGTGAGTACTATTCGCTGTATTTGCCCCGTTGTGCACAAATCCCAACTTAATCAGTTGCACGGCAAGATTAATAGATGAATTCACTTATTTATTGACCGCATTTCTTGCTTGCCAAATAGCGATGACTGCACCGAGCATTAAAATAAAAACAGCAGAAAGAAATATCTTTAAGTTAATTTGGTAACGTAAACTCACTACTCTTCAATCCGAGACAATTAGTCTTCCCATTCCAATTCCGCAAACGCACTACTTAAATTCTTTTTATGGAACTCATTAAATAGCTGCCATTGCGCTTTAAATATCGAATCATCATCTTGCAAAACATCCTCTAAATATTTGCCTTGTTTGATTTTAGTACGTACATCAGTGGCCAGTTTTTGTAAGTAGTATTTTTCTGCTTGTACACTTTCCGGCCAGTCACGATCGATAGAGCCATGGCCAGGGATAACAACATCAAATGACTGTTTTTCTAATTCAGCTATTACTTTTAACCATCCTTTTAAACTGCCATCTAATACTGGTAAATGCCCGACAAATAGCAGGTCAGCCATCCATAGAGTATTGGTTTGTCTATCGAATACGGTCAAATCATTATCGGTATGCGCTGTGGGATAAGCTTTTAAAACAAGTATTCGTCCACCCAAATCAAGTTTTAAAGTATTTTTTACCGTTATATTCGGCGGAATAATATCCTTTTCTGTTAAGTTAACCGCTATTTGCTCCATAGAACGCGCAATATAAAATGGCCCTCTTGCCGCCATAGCTCTACTGAGCTTCACATGACCGATAAACTTAATATTAGGAATATCTTTAAACGCACTATTACCAAAAATATGGTCGGGATGTACATGCGTGTTAATCACGTAACACACGGGGATCTTAGTGATTTTCTGAATAGTCTTTTTTAACAAACGGCCTTGCTCAGGATTACCGCCACTGTCGATTACAGCAACGCATTTTTTACCGACGATAAAACCTATATTAGCAATGGCATCATGATTATGAACATCAGGTAATTCTATCGGCCCTTGATGAACATATATGCCTTGGGCAACTTGTTTAATATTAAACGCCGCCATCGCATGACTGCTTGTGATAAAAAAGAGTAAGGGCAATAAATAACGCACAGCGTATCGTTCCATAATAATAGTAAGTGGGTAGGTTAGCCTTTATCTTCCATGCAAAAAGATAAAAAAGCTTGAGTAGCACGTGACTGCAAGGACTTTTTAGGTGCAATAATATTTAATTGCCAAGTTAAACCTTGTGCACAGCCTATTCTGCGAGAAGTTAATCCTGCCGCCTCATTTTTTAAAGCCATCGCCGAAGAAAAACCGATACCTAATCCAGCACGCACTGATTCTTTAACTGCGGAAACGCCCGTTACTTCAATATTTACTGGAGCATTAATATCAGACTCTATTAACGCATTCTCAACAACGTGGCGAGCACCCGACCCGGGTTCACGCCAAATCACTTGATGCTCAGTAAACACATCTAAAGGCACATACTCAGGGCATTCTAATGCTAGCGGATGGCTATCAGGTATAACTAAGACAATTTCATCTTGTTGCCAAGCAATAACTTGGTAATTACTGGGCAATTCCACTCCAGCCAAAGAGCCTTCAATAAAGCCTAAATCAAGATTATATAAGTTATCTAAGGTTTCACTGGTATCTAAAGTTTTCATAAAGACCTGCACACCTTCGTATTGGGACTGCAATTCGACGACATACTTAGGTAAATAAAAACTGGCAATAGTCATCGTTGCGCCTATGCGCAAGATGCCAGTACTAATTTGTTGCAAGCTCCGTACATATTCATGTGCTTGCATATAGCAGCTATCCATTTTATCCGCATACTTTAACAATCCTTCTCCTGCGGCGGTTAATTCAATCTGATGCCCTTTGCGCTCGTATAAGGGCTCGCCCACAAATGCCTGCAATAGCTTCAATTGTCCCGAGACAGCAGGCTGACCGACATGTAATTGCTGCGCAGTTAAGGTAATGCTTTTTAATCGCGCAACCACTGAGAAAGTCAATAAATGTTGAGGGTTCAAGGTCATTTTCAGTGTATATAAATTATTAAATGATATTAAACTGGATAGTATCATTTTTTATGATACACATCTAAAGAAAAGATTACTTGAACTCAATATGACAGTTTTGTTAAAGTGAATCGAATTTGCCGAATATAATAATTACTAAAGTTTTGGCGCACACATTTAAGCTATCTTCAATAAACGGAAAAGCTGGAGGAACACGAGTGGCAGTTATTACAATAAGCCCAGATCAAATCACTAAAAAGAAACGCAAAGGCCCTAAAGGTCATGCAGTTGATCTCAAGGCACTAGAAGAAGTTCAAGCACTGTTAGCGGATGAATCCCGTCAACGCGATTTATTGATTGAGCATTTACACAAAATTCAAGATCAATACCAACACATTTCATCTAAGCACCTCGTCGCTCTCGCGCACGAAATGAAGCTTTCTCCCGCCGAAGTGTATGAAGTTGCTTCTTTCTATCATCATTTTGATATCGTCAAAGAAGGTCAAACCGCTCCGCCTGCATTAACCGTTCGCGTTTGTGAATCACTATCTTGTTCAATGGCAGGCTCAAATGACCTAATCACAGCGCTAGAAAATGGCTTAAATCCAGATAACGTACGCGTTCAAAAAGTACCTTGTGTTGGTCGCTGCCAGCATGCCCCTGTTGCCGTTGTTGGTCAAAACCCGATTGATGAAGCAACACCGATCACCGTACTTACTGCTGTTGAGAAAAAAGAAATTACCGCAAGCGTTACTGACTATATTAGTCATGATAACTACCTTGCAGATAACGGCTATCAAACACTCAAGGGTGTTTTAGACGGCTCCATTGATACCGAAAGCGTTATCAAAAAAATGGAAGATTCCGGCTTACGTGGTTTAGGTGGCGCTGGTTTCCCTGCTGGTCGTAAATGGCGCATTGTAAAAAGCTTTGATGGTCCGCGTCTAATGGCGGTCAATATTGATGAAGGCGAGCCTGGTACGTTTAAAGATCGTCATTATTTAGAATCAGATCCACATCGCTTTTTAGAAGGTATGTTAATTGCCGCCTTATGTGTGGGTTGTGATGAAATTTATATTTATTTACGTGATGAATATGCCGGTTGTCGAGAAATTCTAACAAAAGAAATTGCTAACTTAGAAAATAGCATTACTGGTTTACCACCCATTCATTTACGTCGCGGTGCAGGTGCTTATATCTGCGGTGAAGAATCAGCGATGGTTGAATCAATTGAAGGTAAACGCGGCATGCCTCGTTTGCGCCCGCCATTCTTAGCGGAAGTCGGTTTATTCGGTCGCCCTACCCTAGAGCACAATATGGAATCGGTATATTGGGTGCGTGACATCGTAGAAAAAGGTCCAGAGTGGTTTACGTCACACGGTCGCCATGAACGCAAAGGTTTACGTTCATTTTCAATTTCAGGTCGCGTTAATAAACCGGGTGTGCATCTAGCACCAGCAGGTACAACCATGCGTGAATTGATTGAAGAATTCTGTGGAGGCATGTTAGAAGGCCATGAATTCTACGGTTATTTCCCAGGTGGTGCATCAGGTGGCATTTTGCCTGAGTCTATGGCCGATATTCCAATGGATTTTGATACACTCAACGAGCATGGTTGTTTTATCGGTTCTGCGGCAGTGGTGGTTTTCTCTAAGCAGGATAGTGCTAAAGAACTAGCCATCAATGCCATGAAATTCTTCGAAGAAGAATCATGCGGTCAATGTACGCCTTGTCGTGTAGGTACTGCTAAAGCGGCAACGTTAATGGAAGAAGAGCAATGGGATACTGATTTACTTGAAGAGTTATCTTCGGTGATGGTCGATGCTTCTATTTGTGGTTTAGGCCAAGCGGCTCCCAATCCATTACGCTGTGCGATTAAGTACTTCCCTGAAGAGATTAAATAATAGGTAAATAGACATGGCTGCAAATCCAGATACTTTAAACAACCCTATGATCAACTTCACGCTCGATGGTGAAGCTGTTTCTGCGTTCGCGGATGAAACCATCCTGCAAACAGCAAAACGTCACAACAAAGAAATTCCTCACCTGTGTTACACAGAAGGCTTACGCTCAGACGGTAACTGCCGTGCCTGTGTCGTAGAAATTGACGGTGAACGTGTTTTAGCACCCTCTTGTTGCCGTATGCCAACGGAAGGCATGAATGTGCAAGCAAACAGCGAACGTGCTGTTAAATCACAAAAAATGGTGCTTGAGCTGCTAAAATCAGATATGCCTGAGCAAATAGGTTCGCCTTATAAGCTCGATTCTGAATTAGATCAGTGGGTACAAAAACTAAAAGTTGGTGAACCGCGTTTTAAATCACGCGAGCAACCTGAAGCCGACCTATCTCATCCCGCTATTGCCGTAAACATGGATGCGTGTATTCAATGTACCCGCTGTTTACGTGCTTGCCGTGAAGAGCAAATGAACGATGTAATCGGTTTCGCTAACCGTGGCGCTCAT
>Ga0209707_1001697_pt1 | contig 12095 bp, 9 predicted proteins | sample EN4Hudsemesocosm_FD_184630 | JGI IMG/M metagenome (GOLD analysis project Ga0209707, IMG submission 184630) | Methane-oxidizing microbial communities from mesocosms in the Hudson Canyon - EN4B Hudson Canyon (SPAdes) (version 2) | ecosystem: Environmental > Aquatic > Marine > Cold seeps | place... | reverse complement strand
AGCTTGCCTGTAATCATTTCATAAATGATACAGCCCAATGCAAATAAGTCTGATTGTGTTGTTCCCGGTTGTTCAATAAGGTACTCAGGGGCAGTATAGTTCTTGGTGCCCAATAATTCTTTGCGTTCAATCGGGGTAGATATATCGGCAATACCCGCAATTTTAGTGGAGCCAAAATCGACAATTTTCACCAAACCTTCAGGCGTAATCATAATATTGCCAGGTTTAATATCTTGATGAAGCATATCCATTCGATGAAAAGCCCGAAGACCAGAAACGGCTTGCGAAACAATATTTCTAATAACGGTTAAATCAAGTTCCGTTTGATCTTCAATCCATTGTTCAAGGGTTTTACCTTCAATATATTCCATTATGTAATAAAGGAAACGTCGTGGGCGTTGCTGCTCAATTGTTCGAATAACATGAGGACTTTCAATTCGACGGCCAGCCCACTCTTCAAGTTGAAATCGTTCTAAGTAAGCTGGGTCATCTTCAAAATTAACCGACGGTGTTTTGATAACCACTTTTTCATCAGTTTCAGTGTCAATTGCCATATAAAGCTGGCTGGTAGAACTAGCATGTAACTCTCTAGTCACTCGATAACCATCGATAATGACACCTTCATAAAGCTCAGGCGGAAACGGCAGCTCCGTTAGTTTTGAAAAAACTTCATTTGCATCTTCTAATGGTAATTCATCAATACGCAACAACTGACAACTCACATTATCAAGACTATCCATCTCGAGTGATTGAGCCACAATTTGTTCACATACGAGTGATAAATCTGTTTCGCCTGTTGTGAGCATTTTCTGAATTGTTTTATCTGACAAATAGTCATGAACACCATCTGTTGAAATAAAGAACAGATCACCCACTTCAATTGCTACCTTTCTATAATCAACATCTAGACGATAATCCACCCCCATTGCACGACCAAGATATTCTGGTTCGCCCGGCATCTGTATGCGATGGTCTTCTGTTAATTGCTCAAGATTGCCATTTCGAAGTAAATAAATACGTGAATCGCCAACATGAAAAAGGTGAGCGGTAGCTGACTTTAAGACTAAGCCACAAAAGGTACTCGCCAAACCTCGAGAAGCATCATGAAACTGGTTACTTTGACTAAATAACCATGTATTTAGTGACGTTAAAACCTTGCCACCTGACTTTTTAACCGACCATGAATCCGGCGTGCTGAAGTAATCTTCTAAAAAACCAGTCACACAGGCTTGACTCGCTTGCTTTGCTTCAGCACTACTACTCACACCATCAGCTAAAGCAAAAGCAGCACCTTTCGTCGACAATAAATTTAAATTACTGGGAATTAAATGACCTAGCGAGTCTTGATTCTCTTCTTTAATCCCTTTGTCTGAACAAGAACCAACACTGACTTTCAGTTTTGCTGACATTTCTTACCTCTGAAAACAAAAAACAGTTCATCCTCTACGCAAGGATGAGTGATTATAGTTTAGCTTAAACGTTATATACCCGTGACTATTCAATTTGCAGATGTTACTAAAAAAAACCGTTCGCCCTGAGCCTGTCGAAGGGTTGGCCTTGCTTACATTCATGGTTCGACAGGCTCACTACGAACGGGCTCTTCGTCATTCCCACGAAAGTGGGAATCCATGGGGCAGTGATAGTGCCACGGTCCTTAGATCCCCGATAAAAGATCTCGAGGATGACGAGGCATGAAAACTTCAACATGAATAATTACAGGTATAGCTTAATGTACATCAATCATTTGAACAGTACCATCCGGTAGGATTTCAGCCATTTGACCTTTAGGTTCATCCATAAATTGTACTGCAATCAATGTCACCACCGCTGTTGCAGCAATAACTAAGAAGAATGTTTGTGCAGAGACTAATGATAAAACAGTTAAGAATGTAACCGCGCCCACATTACCATAAGCACCCGCCATACCAGCAACTTGTCCAGTTAAACGACGTTGTACTAATGGTACAACAGCAAAGACAGCACCTTCACCCGCTTGGACAAAGAAAGAACAAAACATGGTTGCTAACACAGCAAACACAATTGCCCATTCAGGAGTAATCATGCTCATTATAAGATAACCAACAACAAGACCTGAGATACAGATTGTCAAAGTACGTTTACGACCCCAACGGTCACTAAATAAACCACCAATTGGACGTGACACTAAGTTCATAAATGCAAAACCAGACGCTAATAAACCCGCCTGAACCGCACTAATTTGGAAAGTCTCATGGAAAAATAATGGCAACATAGAGACCACTGCTAATTCTGAACCAAAGGTAGCAAGGTAAGCTAAGTCTAAAATCGCCACCTGCTTAAATTTATAACGGTGAATTTCTGGGACCGGTGTCGTGAAGATACTCTTATTCACTTGGTAGATATGGTATGCCTGATAGAAATACAACACACCTAAACCGACATAGATTGTTTGAGCAATACCTGCTGATAATAAGCTCACACCGCTTGGTGATAATTTCCATGTTAATAATGCTAATGCTGCATATAAAGGAATATTCATAAACAAGTAGAAATAGAAATCACCTTTACTGGTAACTTCCATGCCACCTGATTTTTTAGGTTTAAAGTAGGTTGAACCTTTAGGTGTGTCTGATACACCGTTGTAGTAAATGAAGGCATAAACAAGCGCAATAGCACCTGTTAAAGCAACGGCATAACGCCAGCCATCTTCACCGCCAAACATTAGAGCAACCGTTGGTAATGTCATTGCTGCTGCTGCACTACCAAAGTTACCCCAACCGCCGTAAATACCTTCTGCAAGGCCGACTTGTTTAGCTGGGTACCATTCTGAAATCATACGAATACCGATAACAAAACCCGCACCAACAAAACCAAGCATAAATCGAGCTGCTGCCAATTGTTCAAATGTATCAGCCAGAGCAAAGAAGAAACAGATAAAACTCGATATACCCAGTAGCAATGGGAACATGATCTTAGGGCCATACTTATCAACTAGCATACCGACAACAATACGAGCAGGAATGGTTAATGCTACGTTAAGAATCAATATCGTTTTAACTTGTTGACTGGTTAGGCCAAGAGACTCTTGGATTGAAATCAGTAACGGTGCATGGTTAAACCAAACAACAAAACTGATAAAGAACGCCATCCAGCTAAGATGGAGTATTTTGGTATTACCACTAAAGGATAATAGTTTTAACTTTTGTGCAGACATATATATATCTCTTCTAGAATTGTACCAACGTTGGTATTAACAACAATATTGCGGGAATCATGCCAACTCGTAACCATATGATTTATAATTGTTTTTTTATTACTTACTGTCAATTGATGGCACCACAATATCGCAAGATAATACTCTTTCGCACTATCTCGGTGCACTCTAGAACGGCTATTTTAGAGATTGATTATCCCTTGATAACGGGCCAAACCTATCTCAGAAAGTAGCCACTACTTTTGATAGAAAATATCTCTCTATTTTTTCAGTAACTTAGTAACCTGACGCTGTGAATTTAACTCAAAAAGGAAGTCTACTTTGTCAGGTAAGGTCTTTAGTAGGTGCTGCGTTATACGCTGATAGAACTTAACAAATCGTGCAATAGCTAGATCATCCATTGTCATTTGTGGATCTGAGATCGAAGAACGTAATTTTTGTTCCTGTTCTAAACGCCAGTTATAAACACAGTCGAAGGAAGGAGCCTTCAACATAATCCATTTATCAATCAAGTTAAACAATTGTAGATATGAATCCTGTAATTGCTGATTAACATAGTATCTCCACACCAAATCAGAATCTTCATTTTCCTCAAGGTCATTCACCGTAGTAGACAGTTGCTCAAGACTTTGTGGCCGAGCACCCAGGCACCAACCTTCAAAAATAATGACATCAACAGGCCCTGTAACTGACGTCCATTCACTTTCATTGCATCGGTCATCATTTGCCTTGTCAAAACGAGGGATAAGGGTTTCCTTATCAGTCTGAAGTAATTGTGCAATTGTCTGCATTGCCAAATCAATATCATGTGTTCCAGGGACACCTCGTGTCGCCATTAGTGGATGAACCGTATCAGCTAAACACGCTCGCTCTTGACGAGTAAGGTAAAAATCATCAATTGAAAGGCTTGCCACTTTTAACTGGTATTGCTCTTCAAACACAGTATGGAATAAATCAGTCAGCGTCGTTTTACCTGAGCCTTGGGTGCCATTAATACCAATAATTAATGGCTTTTTAAGTGCTTGTTGTTCGGCTAGCAGTTTCTCTACAACAGGGAAAAACCAGTCATTCACTGCCAGCAGATAATCTGCTGGCAACTGATGTTTTTTAAGAAATGATTCAATCAAAGTTTGTGACATCATGAAAAAGAGACCTAAACCTAGATAATAAAAGTAAAATAATGTGAGTTAAGACAGAATATTAAGTGATCGACTACCGATCAGATGCAATTTATTCACTGCACCCTTACCTAAATATAGTTCAAACATACTATTATTCACTCAACCAATCAATCGCTTTAGAACGACTGAAAAACACCTGTGAAACAAACTCATCTGTTCGTAATACAGCATCATCAACATCTTCTCTTTCAGTTTGCTCACAACGAATAAGAAAAGCTGTTCTTGCTTGAATCAAAGCATGCTGCTCTGAAATATATTCAGCTAAGTCTAGCTTTTCTTGTTTACTTATTTTCATTTTGGCACCGACAAGATTAATTAATATCCTTGGGTAATTCCTATCTTGTAGAATCGCCATGCCTTCTTTAATTGCTTTCATTCGCTCATCGAAGGTCACAATGCCCTTATATTCGACTTCAACGATGGCGTGACCTATATCTAATTTAAATTCGTAACTCATTGGTAAACCTTCTTTAGTTTAAAACGTGACTTAAGCCACTTTTCTTGCATGTCGTTCATGTAAGAAATGAATAACTTCTGATCGAAAATGGTTGTACTGCACATCATCAGCTAAATCCAAACGCTTTCTTGGACGCTCTAAATCTACAGTCATCACCTCACCAATCGTTGCGGCAGGTCCATTGGTCATCATGACTATTTTGTCTGATAACAACACAGCTTCATCTACGTCATGGGTGATCATAATCACTGTATTATTCAGATCAGCTTGGATCTCCATTAATGAATCTTGCAGATGAGCACGTGTTAATGCATCTAAGGCACCGAATGGTTCATCCATTAATAATACTTTTGGCTCCATCGCTAAGGCGCGTGCAATACCGATTCGTTGCTTCATACCACCAGAAATTTCTGCCGGTAACTTATCTTTAGCATGAGACATATGAACCAATTCAATATTGTGATCAATCCACTCTTTCATTTCTTTGGCAGATTTTTTACCTTTGAACACAGATTTAACAGCTAACTCCACATTTTCGTAGGCAGTTAACCAAGGGAATAGAGAGTGATTTTGAAATACAATGGCACGATCAGGCCCCGGCTCATTCACCTCTTTACCTTCTAAAATAACACCGCCTTCTGTTGCCTGATATAAGCCGCCAACAATATTCATCACTGTTGATTTACCACAACCAGAATGCCCGATGATACTAACGAACTCACCTTTATCAATTTTGAGATTCACATTATCCAAGGCCTTAAAAGGGCCATTGGGTGTGGGAAAATCGATACTTACGTGATCAATGTTTAAATATTTTTCCATGATTTTTTTCCTAACGAATTACTGCATTTTTGTCATAAGAGAAGAATTTTTGCATGGTCAGCATAATGCGATCCAACATAAACCCTAGAATACCGATGGTCAGCACTGCCACCATGATTCGACCTAATGAAGATGAACTACCATTTTGGAACTCATCCCATACAAACTTACCTAAACCAGGGTTTTGAGCTAACATTTCAGCAGCAATTAATACCATCCAGCCGATACCTAATGAGATTCTTAAACCGGTAAAAATCATTGGTATTGATGATGGAACAACAATCTTAAATACCGTGGTGAGATAGTTAAGTCTTAAAACACGCCCTACATTAATAAGATCTCGATCAATTGATGACACACCAACAGCCGTATTAATAAGTGTTGGCCATAATGAACATAAGGTCACGGTAATAGCCGAAGTCACAAATGATTTAGAAAACATGGGATCAGTGGAGACATAGACAGCACTGACCACCATCGTCACAATGGGTAACCATGCCAATGGCGAGATTGGTTTGAATATTTGAATAAGCGGATTGAGTGCTGAGTAGAGTGTATTACTCAGGCCACTAATAATACCTACGGGAATCGCAATTAAACTCGCAATTAAGAAACCAACAAATACAGTCCATAAGCTGGTCAATATTTGATCAAAATAGGTTTCTTTACCTGTGTAAGGTCGTACCTTAATTTTAGCATCAGGATTTTTTTCTAATTTTTTAGCATTACGAATTTCTTGGCGCTCAAAGAACTTTACTTCTTTTTCACGCTCAGCGTAATGCTCATCGACTAGGTTACCGGCCTGTTCCCAAACTTGAACGGGGCCAGGAACTTGCCCTAGGCTGGTGACAACCTTAGCCGCACCCACATGCCATAGACCTAAAAAGATCACGATAGCAAGGAATGGAATACCGACCATCTTAGCCAGTTCTTGTAGCTGTACTTTTGCTGAATCACCACTTGCCAATTTGACCAGAGGTACAAACCAAGTAAAGCCGGTAATTTCTAAAAAATGGATTATTTTATCTTTCATAATAATTCTTTTGTTCGCTTAAATAATGTTCGGCCTGCCTAGAATAGTTTCTAGGCAGGCCGAAATGAGACAATTAAAACGGGTTATTTAATAACTTCTTCTGCTTTCAAACCGATTGGAAATTGATTCAAATATTCGTTTGGTTTTGTACCATCAAACGTAATATTGTCGATAAACTCAGTTTGTGCCGGTTTAAAGCCAGTTTCAGTTTCAAAGTCAGGGAAGTCTTTTGCATCTAATTTACCTTCCGCAATTAACTCTTTTGCAGCCACTGCATAGATGTCAGGGCGGTATACTTTTTTCGCCATATCCATAAACCATTCATCGGTTTTAGGTTCAGCAATTTGTCCCCAACGACGCATTTGGCTTAAATACCAAATAGCATCACTGTAGTACGGGTATGTTGCATTTTTCTTAAAGAAAACGTTGAAATCAGGCACGTCACGTTTATCGCCTTTTTCATACTCAAATGTTCCTGTCATGCTGTTTGCGATAACATCGTAATCCGCACCAACATAGTTGCTTTGAGATAAGATATTTACTGCTTCAGGACGGTTAGCTAGGTTATTAGCGTCTAACCACTCTGCTGCACGAATCATCGCTTTTACAACAGCAATATGTGTATTAGGGTTTGTATCTGCCCATGTTTTACTTACACCAAATACTTTTTCTGGGTTATCTTTCCAAATCTCAAAGTCGGTAATAACTGGCACACCGATACCTTTAAATACCGCTTGTTGATTCCAAGGTTCACCCACACAGTAACCATAGATTGTGCCCGCTTCCATCGTTGATGGCATTTGTGGTGGAGGTGTAACAGATAATAGTGCATCAGCATCAATCTTACCGCTCACATCACCTTTATGAGGCGCATAATAACCAGGGTGAATACCACCAGCTGCTAACCAATAACGTAACTCATAGTTATGAGTTGATACTGGAAATACCATACCCATATTAAAAGGTTTACCTTCATCCTTATATTTATCAACAACCGGTTTTAATGCAGATGCACTAATTGGGTGAACAGGCTTGCCATCTTCACCAATTGGTACATTGGGTTTCATTTGACTCCAAATATCATTGGAAACAGTAATCGCATTACCATTTAAATCCATGCTAAATGCAGTGATGATATCCGCCTTAGTACCAAAACCAATGGTGGCACCTAATGGCTGCCCTGCTAACATATGAGCACCATCAAGCTGACCATCAATAACGCCATCAAGTAATACTTTCCAGTTTGCTTGAGCTTCTAATGTGACATATAAACCTTCATCTTCAAAAAATCCTTTCTCATAAGCAATAGCTAGTGGAGCCATATCCGTTAGCTTAATAAAGCCAAATTTTAGATCTTCTTTTTCTAGCTCACCAGGAGCTGCAAAACTAGCACTAAAAGGTAACAATCCAGCAGTAACGGCAATACTGGCCGAGGCCAATGTTTTGACAATCTTTCGACGTGAAAATAGGGATAAACTTGTGTACATTTGTTGCTCCAAAATAAATTTTTTCCAAAAAAAAAGACGCCAACAAGTGCTATTTTAAATAGCCTTGTAAGACGTCTTTATCTATATATTCTTTTATATGTAAGTTAGCTACTCTACCCCGCCGTTGGAATACTGTATTAACTTATAAATAATGTACTGCAGAGAGTGTGCCAATATTTACAAAAAATAAAATTAAACTAAAAATCAACAGCTTATATTGATTGATTGTTTTTTAATAACTCGTATAATAATATTTACCGCACTCTTTTGGTGCCAAGTAGTGTGATTGATGATGCCTTGCAGTGCTGATTAATTACAGCCAATTATTAAGCCAATAAAGCCGCTGTTGATATAATATTTTTAGCCAATTCTGCGAGGCGAATATTTTGATTCATTGCTGAGGTGCGTAGCAATTTATAGGCTTCATCTTCAGAGCATTGGCGCTGTGACATGATGATGCCTTTCGCTTTATCGATTTGTTTTCTATCAGCCAAGTCTGTGCGTAAAGATTCTATCTCTTGTTGCATTGAAGCTTGCTGCTTAAACCGGGCTTGAGCCATTTTTAAAATGGGAATAATTCGATGTTCATCCATGCCATCCATCACATAAGCACTGACATCAGATGCAATTGCGTGTTCAATAACATCATCACGATCATCATCACTAAAGATAACCACTGGCAAAGAAAACTGCTCAGTAATGATTTTCAAATGAGTAAACATATCCAAATGAGCTTCTTGCAAAATAACAATAATCAACTCAGGGGAAACTAAATCTGCTGTTTGCAACAAATCTTTTAAACTATGACTATCGAAAATAATATTATAGTTACTTTGAGCTAATGCTTTTTTTAATAGCAGCGTTGACTCTGGTACTTCGCTAATAATAACTGTATTAATGATATTAAGGTCCATCTTACCCAACTCGACTGTCTGTGAAGTTTTGCACTGAAAATACTTCAATTATCTTGAAAATAGTAACTTTAAAAAGAACATTTACTATCATTGGCTTAATATTCAAACTTAATTCCTCTATCAGTGAATAAAATTCTATTCCCAACTAGTAAGGTAAAGTGCCATTAATCCAAATGGTGAAATCATTACCATAAAAGTGAGCTTTATTAACTCACGAAATAAATACACTAAATCAATTAACATACCCATGGAAGTGCCCCTTATCAACAGTATGAACCATAGATAAAGCACAAGACGTGCCAATCATATAATCATTTATTATCAACAGGTTAAAGCAACCAAGAACAGGAAGAATGCATCATTTTTGGGAAAGAGAAAGATCGTTTTGGTGCAACCTTTTTGAAGATTAAAATAATGTAACTGGCAGGCAAAAAATGCTCGAAATAGAAGTTAATCTATTCCGAGCATTATTATTTAAACTGACTGGTTTAATTAGAACTTAACTTGGCCATATAACCAGAATTTCTCTGTATCTACACCACCATATTCAGCATCGGCATTGTAGTCAGCATATTTAACACCTAGAGTGTAGTGCTTTTTAAATGTTTTCTGTACAAGAATGTCTAATTCATCACCTGCATCAAGGCTTGTGCTATCTGTTTCATAGTCATGGTAAACAGCAACGACTTTAGCACCTAACACTTTACCAACAACCGTAAAATACATATCTTCTAAACCATCATTAGGCGTAAATAAAAAATTATCAGCCCAACCTTGGAACGCGTGATTTGTACCTAGTGGTGTTTTAAAGCTTGATGTACCATCACCTTCTTGCATTTCATATGAGAACTTAGCCAACCAACCTTTATATTTACCTCCTAATTCAGCCAGGTAGTAGTTTTGGTCATCCATTGTGCCGTCTTTATAATCATCTTGCTTAGCAAACTCAGCTGTATAGATAACTTTAAAGTCTTCACTTATTGGTTGTGCACCTGATAAGCGTAAACCTAATGTTTTCGAAGACTTATTTGCATATAAAGCATTTTCAAACTCAAGGAAGTAACCATAAGCTTCTAATTTACCAATAGGTAAGCCACTATATTGAATATTCACTAGGTGTGAATCCATATCAACGACGCCATCTACAGAGCCTAGCTTCCCATTATCACTGCCATCACCCAGAATGGTGTTCACTTTGTTGATATATGCATAGCTTATTTTCGTTTTATCTAAAGAGCTGTTGCTGAAACTGAAGGCATCGTACGACTGGTGGTTTTGACGCCATAATACATTACCGATATAGCGATGAAATGGTGCACCACGATATGTTAGTTCTTGGCGCCCAAACTTAAATTCGCTACCAAAGCCATTGTATTGTAGGTAAGCTTGGTTAATTTCTGTGCCATCTGGATCTGCTATTACTGAGTAATCATTGTTGCCTTGGGCAGCAGGGTTATAATCATAATGTTCGCTACCTAAATCAGTTACATCTTCAGCTTCTACAAAACCACTAAAACCATGGAATACTCCCGTTTTATAGCCTAGTGTTGTACGAAGTGTATAAGCATCAGCATCTTTTATTGGATTATCTTGCTCAACAGACTCGTAACGAGCTCGTGCTGAGAAGCTGACTTTACCACCTGTTAACGCTTCAAAAAATGCATCGTCAGCTTGAGCTGCTGTAGAAACAAGTCCCATTGAACTAAGGCCTGCTGCTAATAAAGTCAATGCAATTGGCTTTCTTGTGAATTTCATCATTTTTCCTTGTGTAAAAAAACAAAAAGCCATAGTCAGAATATCTGAATATGGCTTCATTACCGTTAAAACTTAAATTGAGTTTGCTTCGTTGCAAATATACAAAAGGTAAGAGCAACTAGTATGCCAATTACATACATCATTGTAATTTAGGTACTTTTTATATTTTAGCTACACAAGTTAAGCTATATTTGCACCATCTCTGAGCATTGAATATACACGGTGCACAAAAATAAATTTTTATCAGTTCATCATATAGAACTGTGTTTATAAAAAGTGTTTGTCATCACTTACTGAGCAAGACCACTATGATGACAGACAAAATGAAAGACACACTTTTCCAAAATAATACTGGATTACGTTCCATTAATGGTGGAGCCGCTTTATTCAAGAATACTTTATTAGGCTGACTTAAATCAAAGATGAACTCTGATAGTTCAGCATAACGTTTATAGGGATTTGGATGTAAGGCTGTTTTAAGCGTGAAATCCACCCAAGCTGGGATTTCTCGGTCATCATGAAGTGCTGATGTGTAACTTAATTTATTTTGTGCCGTTTTTGTTCTCGCTTTAGATACATTAATACCATAAGGCAACTTACCCGTTAACATTTGATATGTAATGACAGCTAAGGAATAAAGATCTGACCGAGCGGATCCAGCTTCACCTAAAAAGTATTCTGGAGCAGTATAGAGTGCTGTACCTAAAATATCGGCATGTGCAATAGGGCTAGAGATTTCATCTAAACCTGCTACTTTTGTTGCTCCAAAATCAATAATTTTCACTGTTCCAGAACTATCAATCATAATATTTTCAGGACGTAAGTCTTGATGGATCATTTCAAGTCGGTGAAAAGCTAATAAACCTTTAGCTATTTGTTCAACAATGCCACGAACAGTTGCCATATCAGGTTTTGGATTATCTCTCATCCACTGGGTTAAGGTCTGACCTTCAATAAACTCCATCACAATATAGACAAAATGTCGTTTGCGAGACTGTAAACAAGGTTTTAGCACATAGGGGCTATTTACTCGTCTAGCGATCCACTCTTCCATCAAAAACTTCTCTAAATAAGCGGGGTCGCCTTGTAGTGCTACCGATGGTGTTTTAATGACTACTTGAGTATCCGTTTCATTATCAAGGGCTAAGTAAACATGACTACGGCTACTAGCATGTAAACTTCTAATAATAGTGTAACCATCGAAGGTTTCCCTTGCTTCTAATATTGGTGAAAATGGCTGTTCTGTCAGTTGT
>Ga0209707_1001687_pt1 | contig 12144 bp, 7 predicted proteins | sample EN4Hudsemesocosm_FD_184630 | JGI IMG/M metagenome (GOLD analysis project Ga0209707, IMG submission 184630) | Methane-oxidizing microbial communities from mesocosms in the Hudson Canyon - EN4B Hudson Canyon (SPAdes) (version 2) | ecosystem: Environmental > Aquatic > Marine > Cold seeps | place... | reverse complement strand
CAAAAGCCATTGTGGAAGATTCAAACTTTTTTGCACTTGCTGGGTATTCTAACCTTGAGGGGTCTAAGTTCCACATATCCTTATGTGATCTAAAACCAACAAAACCAGGTTCAAGTTTTTTTTGCATTGCAGGACTTAAATACATAACGGCAGCTCCAAAAGGACCACATAACCACTTATAAGAACCAGAAATAATTACATCTGCACCTGAGTCAGGAGCATCAATTGAAATTGCACCTGCTGATTGGGTTGCATCAACAACGACAATTGCTCCATGATCATGGGCAACGTCAGAGAGCTTTTTCAAGTCATAGAGTTGTCCTCCTGTATATTCCACGTGTGAAATGGAAACTACTGCTGTATTGTCATCAATTTGTTTGATGATATCATCGAAGTTGGCATAACCATTTTTAGCCTTTACTAATCGTATTTCACATGAGGTATGATTAGAGACTCTGGTCCATGGGTAAATGGTACTGGGAAAAACGATATCGGTACTCACCACATTTTGTTTTTCACCAGGCATAACAGCCCATGCAATTGAATTTAACAGTTCAGTATAAGATGAACCTCCCGCAATATCTTCCTTTTTACAAGAGAAGAGACGTGCTGCTTCATACCGCAGTCCTTCAAATGCCGTATCTTCCGCATGATCATTAAAGTGAATACATCCATTAATAGCAACATCTGTTTGCCAATCTGTGATTACTTTTGCTGAGCACAGTGGCATTAAAGCCACATTTGCTGCATTTATATATGCAGTATCTTTCGTTAAAGGAAAATCATCTTTTGAAGTTAATTTTTGCATTATATTCTATCCTTTATTGTTTTTTTGTTTTAGGCTCTTGTAAATACCCACAATAGAAAATATCACCCAGAAAAATTCCATTAAAAAAGCGGGAAGATTAAAATCAACCAGTAATGAGATAATGATGAGCGATGCACCAATAGCATTAATAATAGAATAGTAGATGTTATTTACTGAAAGTTTATCCACTTGAACCATGGCGTATACAAGAAGTATCATACCCACACCAATAATTCCAATCACGTTATATATCATAGTTATGCCTTATAAAAATATATAGCTTGAGTATATCTCTTTCAAGCTTTATTATCGTGATAATAAAATATTAATTTAACCGTTTATTGGGATTTCAAGGGTGAATTGTGCGCCACAGTAGGATTCATTTTCATGCTTAAATTCGATATTTTCAACTGAAATCTGACCTTTCATGTGATCTTCGATAATGAGTTTGCTCATATATAAACCTACCCCAGTGCCTTTAGAGTGTGATTTAGTTGTAAAATGTGAGTTAAATATTTTATCGATAGAGTCATTTTTTATTCCTCCTGCATTATCTCTAATTACAATTTCAACTTGTTTATTATTTGTTCTGGCAGTAATAAAAATGAATTTATTTTCATGGATATCATTTAATAACTCATCTCTGGCATTAGTTAACATATTAATCAAAACTTGAATGAGTTCATTCTCAAGACCAAAAACAGCTACATCTTCAATCTCTTTGATTATATGAATATTGTTGGTTTTAAATTGTGAAGCCAACAAAACAAACAATCGCTCAAAGGCACTTTCCAATGAGTACTTTTCTTGTTTTTTTCCTGTTTTGAAAAAATCACGAAAATCATCAATGGTTTGAGATAAGTGTTGAACGGTATTGCCAATATGATCCATGGCTTGATCAATTTTCTCAGGGCTTAAGGTTTCTAACTCTTTTTTTATTTTAATACCCGTTGCAGCAGTTGCAATAATACTCAAAGGTTGTCGCCATTGATGGGCAATATTATCTATCATTTCTCCCATAGCCGCCATTTTAGACTGCTGATGTAAGAGTTTGTCTTTTTCTTGAAGTTCAGTTATATCCAAAATACTCACAGCGACACTGCTTGCTTCTTCACTGTTTTTTGGAATAGAAAAAGATATGATACCGTTTAGATAATCCCCATTTAATGTGATGAAGTCGGACTCATGTCTAAAGGTATCATCTTGATTAAAAATAGCCAAAAGTTCTTGTTTAAAAACGGATATACTGTCTTTTGCAAAAGTACTGGCAATATTTACTGGTTGGTTTACCGAAAATTTAAACATTTTAAGTGTTGTTTGATTGACATTGATTACCTTAATACTTTTTGCCATTTCAATGACAAACTTTGGATTCTCATCTAAGTAATCTTGGAAGTTATCAATATTCTCATTTTTTAATTTTTGCAAAGATTCATATACAGTTGTAAAATCTTCATTCCAAATAGAGACATCCACCGTATTGAACAAATTCTTGTAATCTTTTTGAATATTTTCCAATTTATTTTTTGCAGTTATTTCTTCCGTTATATCATTTATCGTAGAAAAAAGGACTTCATTATTATTGTATATAGACAAGGTGGAGTATACTCTTACATTACGTTTTTCATTGTTTTTTAAGGTATGTACAAAATTAAAATAGTGATTTTTATTGTGACTGTCCAGTATTGTATTTATTCTATTGTCAACTTCTTCTTGAGAGAGTTGATTTAACTTAAATATATTGAAACTCAAGAGTTCTGCTTTAGTATAACCATAAAACTCTATGGCACTGTTATTTGCATTTATAATATCGCCTGTTTTTGGCTCAAGAAGTATAATAATAGATTTATTCAATTCAAATAAATCAGTATATATTTTTTCGTTTAAATGAAGTTGTTTGTTTTTTTCAATTTCAAGTTCTCTTGCTTCTGTTACATCACTGCAAACTTGAATCATACCAAGGTTGCCAATTTTTCGAACTGAAAATTGCAAATACTTTTCTTTTTCAATGTCATGAATTACATAATTATTTAACTCTGATGTATTTTTGATTGCCTTACATATTTCACACTCATTTTTGCCTGCAGAGCTTAAGTGAAAAAATTCATGGTTTTGTTTTCCAATGACTTCTTCTCTCTTGCAATTGAGCATATCCAGAGTCGCTTGATTCACTTGTTTGATGACTCCATCAAAGGAAACAACAATGGAGGGTAGGGGGATTGAATTATAACTGCTTGCATCTTTTTCTAATATCTCTATGGGTTGTTTGAGAGATATGTTGATGATGGATTCGTATAAAATCCAAAAAGAGATAAATTTGAGAAGGTGTCCAAGAACAGCGGGTAATCCATCCCATACCACATAGGTAGTAAAACTTAACTCGGCAAAAATGGTCAGTATAATAGCAAATTGTATTCCCAAGTAAATCTTTGGGTTGAACTTTCTCCTATGGTAGCGGTTGCTAAAAAAAGCCAAAAGTAAAATGGCAACTACAAGATATTCCAAATTGTTCTTTAACGCAGTTAATCCAAGACCCTCTACAAATAAATGCATGGGAGTGTAAAATGCAGTATATACTATTGATGCAGTTACAAAAAAGAAAAAAAGTGTGAGCTGAAAAAGATTATATTTTGTCTCTTTCAAAAAGATGGCAGAGAGAAGTATTGATGCTTCAAAAAGTCTGCTTAGTACCCAAATTGTGGCTGTTGTATTAATACCTTGTATTTCAAACATTCCCATATTTGGCATGGTAAGTGTATGCAGTAAGTCTAAAACCCCAATCCAAATGTATCCCATTCCCAAAAAAAGTATTAATCTATTTTCTGTAAGGGAAAAGGTGTTTATGGAGATAATTCCAATACTAATAGCAACATAAATAGCAAATAACTCTGCAAGAGTATGAAAAAGTAAAAAATTTTGAGTGAGATTGGTAAAAATAATGATAAGAGATAAAATTAAAGGGATAAACCAAGAAGTTTGTAGTCTAAAATTTACTTTATCCATTTTGTTTTCACCTCAAATGATTAAAATCACATAGGCCAATTATAATTTAAAATTGTGGCTAAAAGGGTGGTTTACTTTGGGCTTTATTTCTTTTTTTAAGAAAAGATAATAAAATTATGAGACATTTACAAAACAATTCATCTGAAGATAAGTGAGTGAGTTTACTTCTCCCAAAAAGGCGAATTCTCAAGTTTTTCTTTTATGTGCTCCCATAGTAACGGGTTAGCATGGGCAATCACTGAATTTTTCTCAAGTACTTGTTTCAGAGAAATATTGTTCTCCTGCCAACTTTGACCATTGTTGTTTATATTTTGAAGTACAGGAATAACTCTGTCAATGGCTTGGGCAAACAGCGATTCCCTTGAAATTCCTTTTTCAAATTCTATCCATATGTCCAAAAACTCTTCGTTTAGGTGTTTGGGTAAAAGTCCAAAGATTCTTTTTGCTGCATGCAGTTCTTTCTCATAGGCTTCCGCTCTTTTTTTTGTATCATAAACCAAAACATCCCCTGCATCAATTTCGACAATATCGTGTAAGAGCAACATCTTTATGACTTTAAAGCTGTCTACTTCAGGAGATGCATCTTCTGTTAATACCATAGCTAACATACAAACATGCCAACTGTGTTCTGCTGAGTTTTCATACCTATCTAATCCCAATGGTTTGCTTTTTCTTAAGATGGCTTTCAATTTATCCAACTCTAAAATAAAGTCCATTTTTTTTAACATATTATTCATTGAGTACCTTTAATTATTACAAAGAGTATACATCAAACTTGATTAGATAAAAAGAGTTGATGCATATAATTTATACACAAAATCGCATTTTTTTTGGAAACAATTTGTTATACTCATCTAAAATACAAAGGAAAAATATGCCAGATTCATTGATCACTTTTTTTATTGCCATTACCATTTTAACCATGACACCAGGTGTTGATACTATGATGATATTAAGAAGTACGCTTCGCGGTGGCGCTAAAGATGGAATGGTTTCCAGTTTGGGGATATGTTCAGGCTTATTTATACATGCCTTTTTATCAGCAGTTGGAATATCTGCTATTTTGCTTTATTCAGCAACTGCGTTTACTGTTCTTAAAGTTGTAGGTGCTTGTTATCTTGTCTGGTTAGGGTTTAGCAATTTGAAAGCTTTTTGGTACAGCTCTAAACAAAAAGAGATAAAATCCAATAAAGAAGCATTTTATGTCATGCGTTCTTTTAGAGAAGGTTTTATGTCAAATGTTTTGAATCCAAAAACAGTAGTATTTTATATGGCCTTTTTGCCACAGTTTATTTCACCTGAGAGTTCAGCGCTAGCCCAATCAATGATATTAGCTGCTTTTCATTTTGTGGTTGCGATGATTTGGCAAGGCATTTTGATATATACTATTTGTTCGGCCAATGTATTTATAACCAAAAAATCAGTGAGAAAAACTCTGGATTTGATTTCTGGGGTGGTTATGATGGCTTTGGGCGTGAAGTTATTTATGTCTGAGAGATAATTGTTAATGCAACTTTGTCAACTTAGATTGAACGCCCACGAACAAACTCTTAATTCTAATTATAAATAGGTGTGCTAAAAATATTTTCCCAGTGTTTGGTGTGTTTTGCATGGGGAATAAGCACGATTTTTATATTGGATGGATTGCCAGAGGCTTCTTTAAATGAATAAGCAATTTTAGGAGGAATCACTTCATCTTTTCCTCCAATAAAGTGAATTTGTCTAATATGAGAAATCTTGTGTGCGATGTTGATTGGATTGAGAGAACCATTCAGGGAAGCTATTCCATGATGTTCATGTAGGAGTGTGTGGTTTAAATTTCCTGCAACTGTTGTGATTTTTAAAACATCATTTCTTTCACTTGCAACTAAAAGAGCAATGGCAGCACCACCACTAAAACCAAACAGCTCAATTTTTTTTGAATGGGTTTGTTCTTTTAAAATAGAAATAGCTTGGTTAATACTTTGCACTACCTCTTTAGAAAACCTTTTATTGCTCCAATAATCTTTTACGCAGTTTTCATCTGAAATATACTGGCAAGGTCTTGCAATATAGGCAATATTTTTATGTGAGTCTAAACTTGCAAGTTTAAGTGCAACTGGGTTTATAGGTGTTGGATTTGATGATAAGGTATATCTGTTAACCCAAGCAAATCCATCCCCTTCAATATAAATTTTTAAAGCTAAGGTTTTGTCTTGTGTTTTAGTGTATGTTTTTAAAAGAAAAGAATGAGTTTTTATTTCTTGTGTCTTAAAACTGGCAGTTCGTACAATATTCTGGGCTAAACTTATACGATTTTCTAGGGAGTACTGGGAACATGCTGTGAATAAAAAAATAAGCTGCAGAAAGAATAATGTTTTAAAATAAAAAAAGTATTTTGTTGTAACTTTTTTATTCATTAGAATTTATATTTTAATGTAAGCAATCCAACTTGTTCAAGGTAGTCTGATTTTACATTTACATCATAATTCATGTTAAACTCGGTGATTTTATCAGCTGAAATATAAGATAAGCCAACTCCTGCATCTCCTGATAAATCTTCTGCATCCAAACCATTTGTTGAAAAGGCATTTCCTCCTCCTTCAAAGGTGGAACTTGAAGTACTGAAATCATCTCCCATATCATAACTGAGACCTGTTTTTAGTTCAGGTATTAAAATACCACCACTTCGAAATTGGATTTCTTTTGATATATTGATACCCATCTTCACCGTATATTTGGATAAAGCCTGTGTATCTACTGTTAAGTTCATACTTCCAGCACCTGTTTCTGTGTAAGTATCTGTCTTCAAATTAATATAGTTGACGGAGGCTTTAGGAAGTATAACAATGCCATGTTTTTTTATGGGGAATCCAATGGCAAGCCGAGCTGCCAGTATATTACTGTTATAATCAGCTTCAGCAATACGGTCAATAGCTCCCACTACAACATGTCGAGTAGCATCATTGAAGTTTTGTGCGTAAGACAAAGTAGATTCTAGGTAAAAATTCGAAAAACTTTTAGAAATATAAGCCATAATTTGAATGGAGTCTGTTTGTGTTGTTGCGAGGGTTGTTGTATTTTTAGAGTCTACATCATTTTTACCTAAACTTAGTGCAACTCCTGCAATGATAGAACTGTTTTTGATATTTCTATCAATTCCCAATACTAATCCATATCCTTCTGAGTCATAACCAGATACTCCACCCCTATCTTCTTGTTGAATATTGGTATAAAAACCTTGCACCCATAAGCCATTATCAAGACTCTCATCCCCTGTTGAAATTCCACTACTTCCACTGATTTTTGCTCGGGCAACGGTTAAGTGATTACTTACAGTATCAACTGAATAATTTGATACATTCACAGTTCCAGCGGATACTCCATTTGTATTGGGATGCATGGTATCCACTGCTTCATCAATCTGTGCTGCAGTCATTGAAATCATTTCATTGTAAATGGCAGTATCATTTGTAATGGTTGCAGTGGTCGCTGCTGTATATGTATTGGCATTATTTCCTGAAATACTTAGTGTACTGGCCTCTGCATAATCACGAATAACGGTAATTTTATCAGTAGCTTCTGCATCTGCTGCAGATGTGGTAGTAAAGGGTATCAGGATTGTTCCCGTAGGCCCTGTAATAGTACCTACGGTTAAGTCACTTCCTGTCATGTCAACCAAAGTATATGTTGTCCCAATAGTAAAAGAACTATCATCCACTATAACTACATTTCCAAGGTCTGTATCTTTATTTGAGACAATACTGGCAGAACTCCCATTAATGGTAGTAGTACCAGAAATAATTGAGGCAGCAGCGTTTAAATTAAGTGTTTTAGTTGCAGATATATTTAGATTATTTGCACCCAATGCAGCTCCCGCTGTATAGTCCTCTATAACATCAACTGTTCCCGTTCCACTAATAGCACCCGTAATAGAAGCTGTTCCTAGAGTTAATGTTCCATTATTTACCACTGCACCCGTTAATATATGAGCACCCGTAGCTAAAGTTGCACCACTTGAAACCGTAGTTGTGGTAGCACTTGCTGCAGCTCCTAGGGTAAAAGTATTTCCTGTGATATTTAAGGATGTAGCAGCGGTACTTCCTCCAATAATTGAAGTAGTAGTATGAGTTTGTGCAGACTCAATTGTACCTGCACCATTAATGGTACTTGTTGCAGTATCGTGAAGATTTAATATACCCGTATTGGTAATAGCTCCTGATATGGTATTTCCTGAACTTAATGTCACGGTTCCATCATTGTTTAATGTTCCTGTGATATTATTTGAATTTGTATTTAATGTGGCACCACTGGAAACTGCTGTTGTCGTTGCACTTACTGCGCCACCTAAAGTAGTAGTGGACGCTATAATATTTAATGCTTTGATACTTCCAGTTGAACCTATCGTTCCCGTTGTAATCACATTATTTAAGTTAAGTGTTCCTTGGGTAGATGTTGAAGTGGTAATAGCGCCCAGTGTCATGTCTGATGAAGAAGTTAGGGCAACATCTGCGGTGAAGTTATCTGCTTGAGAAGCTGTTGTATTAGTGTTAGTTGAAATACTTGCTGCATAAAGGGTATTGTGTAAAAGAGATATACTTATTAGAGTAATTAAAAAATGTTTGAAAGAAAAAGAGAACATAGTTTAACCTTGGCATTTTTAATTTTGTTATTTTACCTAAAATTTGATAATAAATAAATACAATATGATAAAATATTAAAAACTTGTACCAATTACATTGAAGGTTGTCTATGTTTAAAATTCTTATATTTATTTTCTTATCTGTAAATCTACTCTCGGTCACTTTAGAACAAGCACAAACAGCCAGTAAAACAGGTAACTATAAACAGGCCATCAAATTATGGACTTCCTTGGCAAAAGGAGGAAACCAAGATGCGCAATATCGTTTGGGACTTATATATTTTAATGGAACAGGTACACAAAAAGACTATAAAAGTGCTTACAAATGGTTTACTGAATCATCTGCACAAGGTTTTGCTAAAGCTCAATATCGTTTAGGCATTTTGTATTACGATGGCAAAGGTACAAATAAAGATGATAAAAAAGCCTTTACCTGGTATGAGAAAGCCTCAAAACAGGGATATAAGTACGCACAGTATAGGCTTGCAACCATGTATCATTTGATGCAAAAATATAAAGATGCCCTAAAATGGTATGAAAAGGCGGCAACACAAGGTCATAATAAATCTCAATATTTTCTTGGATATTATTTTGATAGGGGTTTTGCAACAAGAAAAAATGAGCAAAAGGCCTTTTTTTGGTACAAGAAAGCAGCAATTCAGGGACATTTTAAAGCACAATATAAACTTGCTTTGATGTATCAAGAGGCTAAAGGTAGTATTAAAAATGAAAAACAAACCTATCTTTGGTTTCAAAAATCTTCAAAACAAGGTTACAAATATGCGCAACATCAGCTTGCAAAAATCTATCATTTAAAGCAAGATTACCCAAATGCATTCAAGTTATATAGTAAAGCAGCAAAACAAAACCATTTAGAAGCTCAATTCGAATTGGCTTTGTTATACTTTAATGGGAATGGCATTAAACAAGATTATAACAAAGCATTTTCTTGGTTTACAAAAGCGGCAAAAAGGGGTTATTCAAGAGCACAATATGATTTGGGTGTGATGTATGAGTATGGACTGTATGTAAAAAAAGACTATAAAAAAGCCTTTTTTTGGTATGAAAAATCTGCTAAGAAAGGCTATCCCAATGCACAATTTGATTTAGCAGTACTTTTTTATAAAGGCCAAGGTATCTCCCAAAATAACAATAAAGCACTAAAGTGGTTTAATAAAGCCTCCGAGCAAGGATATTTAAAAGCGCAGTTTGAAGTTGCTTTGTTATATTTTAATGGAATAATAGTTGAGAAAAATTATCCAAAGGCACTAAAACTGTTTAATAAACTTGCCAATAAAGATTACGTACCCGCCCAATATAACCTTGGTGTGATTTATGAAAAAGGTCAAGCAGTTCCACAAGACTTTAAAAAAGCGTTAACTTGGTATCTAAAAGCTGCAGATAAAAACTATGCACCTGCTCAATATAATATAGGAATTATTTATCAAAAAGGAATGGGAGTTGCAAAAAATAATGAAACAGCTGTAAAATGGATAGACCTTTCAGCAAAGAACAATTTCCCTGTAGCCCAATTTGCTTTAGGTAACATGTATTACTCAGGAATAGGTATAATTGAGGACAAACAAAAAGCAGCAGTATGGATCAAGAAGTCTTATGAAAATGGTTATTTAATAGCAAAAGAGATTTGGGACAAATATGAGCTGTGGCAATTTCATAAGAAAAAAAAGTAAAAACGGTTGTTTATAAAAATAATATTTAAGCTATTTAGGTGAAAAAATTATTGTGCTTTTAAATTTAATGGTAAATAAATCTTAAAACATGCACCTGTGTAAGTATCTCCCTCATGTTCAAAAGATTCATTTGATACCTCTATTCTTCCCTTCATGTGACGAGTAACAATTTCTTGTGACATATACAATCCAATACCGGTACCTTGTGATTTATGTTTTGTAGTGAAATATGGTTCAAAAACACGTTTAAGGATGTCTTCTTTCATTCCCCCTGCATTATCTTTGATTTTAATGATTGCATAATTATCTTCTTTGTCAATATCAATAAAAATATATCTTTGACTCTCTCTTTTTTCAAGTGCATCTTTTGCATTATTTATAATATTAAGAAATACTTGTAAGAGTTCTCTCTCATAACCAGCAATAGTTATGTCACCAATATTTTTAATGACAGTTATCTTTTTCGTGGTAAATTGTGAAGTAAGCAGATTAAATGTTCTATCAATAGAATCTAACAATTTAAATTGAGTTATTTGTTTATCGGGTTTAAAAAAATCGCTAAAATCATCTATTGTTTCGGAAAGATGTTGTGCTGAACTTGCAATCCCATCTATTGATTTTTCTAATAGTTTATCACTTAAAGTTGACATCTCTTTGTGCACCTTAATTCCTGTAGCTGCTGTTGTTATGACAGACAGTGGCTGTCTCCATTGGTGGGCAATGTTTCTAATCATTTCACCCATTGCAGCTAGCTTTGATTTTTGTGCTAATAACTCATATTGTTGTTGATTTTCTTTAATGTGGTGATTGATATGCTTATTATATTTCTTAAATTCTTTTTCGATTAAATTTGAAATATAAAGGGAAAGAAGTAATAATATAACAGCAGTAATAGAGGCAATAATAAATACATTTTTTAGATTTTCATTATACTTATTTGTTAAGATGTCTTTTTCCATGTTAATAAATTTCTGCACATCATCTTGGTAAAAACCTGTACTAATTACCCAGTTCCATTTAGGGATGGTTTTTAAATAAATTATTTTAGAAGAAATTGTATTGGAATCTGGTTTGAAGAAGTCCAAATGTACATAGCCTTTCTTTTCCTTTATTACGTTCTTGATTTTTGTAATTGATTCAATATTATTCATGTCTGTTAGTGCTTGTAACGCATTCTTTCCAATTAAAGTTTTGTTAATATGACTGATATAATTGTTATGTTTGTCCGTAATAATGAAGTATCCATTTTCCCCAAATTTGAATTTCTCTACCTGAGATATAACTTTCTTTTGTATATCTTTTGAAAAGTCTTCAATATATTCCCCTGTTCCTAAAAACCAATCCAACTCATAAATATTTTTCACGAAACCAATTTTCTTAAACTCTTGGGGGTTACCTTTTACCTTTTTCCAATGCCATTCTTGATAGGACTCTTCATTGTTTTTTAATAAATCAAGTGATTCTCTTAATACATAAATACCTTTTGTATCTCGATAGTTTATGAGATTTTTCCCTTCTAGTTTTGGAATAAGTGGATGAAGGACATTTGTTGCTGCTTTATCATATATAAAGAAGTAGCCTCTTGCATTATTAAAGCGAATATCTTTTAATGCACTTTTAATCATAAGAGTTATTTCTTGTTTACTGTGTGTATCTTTAAATTGATTGTAAATGTTTGTGCTTATAGTATGTGCTTCATGAACTCTATCTATCAAAGTTTTTTTTAGATTTTCAATGGTATCTTTTTGTTCTGAAAGAATATATTCATAAATATTATCAACTTGTTCTTTAATAATTTGTTTTTTATCTTGAATAAATTTTACTTTAATATTGTTTTTTATTTTGTTGAATTCTGATTTGTTTTCAAGATACAGAAATGTAGTGATTATTATGGAGAGACCAAGGATTAAAAAAGGTAGAGCATACCTAATCAATAATAAGAGATTTTTTTCATTTCTAAAGTGCATGTTTACTTCTTTTTTTGAAACTTCCCTATTATACAAGAAATTTATAATATCTTT
>Ga0209707_1001686_pt1 | contig 12145 bp, 12 predicted proteins | sample EN4Hudsemesocosm_FD_184630 | JGI IMG/M metagenome (GOLD analysis project Ga0209707, IMG submission 184630) | Methane-oxidizing microbial communities from mesocosms in the Hudson Canyon - EN4B Hudson Canyon (SPAdes) (version 2) | ecosystem: Environmental > Aquatic > Marine > Cold seeps | place... | reverse complement strand
TGAGCGCTATTACTCTCGATTTCAAGTAGTCAAAAGTGAGAATATGCTCTGCCCCAAATAGTTTCCAGCTATGCTTCGATTTTACCCCTTAAACTTATCATCAATACTGGTTAGGTCACCGATAGAGAGATTTAACATGATAATTTTAACCACTTTATCAAGTGGTGCTTAAAGAGGCTGGTTTACCTAACGATCATCCGAATTTATAATCAGCCACATCGCCTGCTTTGTTTTCTTCTATGCCTGTTAAAACGCCCTTAATAAAATTTAAGGGTAGGTCTGGATTCTCATTGGCTATTTTCCCGATGCTAGCCCAATACTCTATCTGCTTAGGTGTACTTCTATGCTGTGCCTTACCATTAATGACCGCATCATTAATTAAGCGATCTGATAATTTTATTGCTTTTGACATTACTTTAACTCCTACTGGGAATAATGCGTATTAATTACGCACGAAAGGTTAGCTATTGATATCTTTTGGGTGCGATATATCTCTTCTCATTATTGACTGATTTATTACAGGTATTTCTAAGTAGCATGCGCTATTGCTGTAACATAAGATATTCATGATTCCTTAATGTTTACAACAGAATCACTTAAGTCCCCCTCTTACTGACATATATATGCATTAGCGGGTAACAAAATAAGTATCTTGACTCTTTGGGCTAAAATAGTGAAATGTTAGTTAAATTAATCACTGTAAAATGACAGAAAAAAAATTAATTGTTTTATATACTTTAGAAGACTATGAGGCCGACCTTAGAGAAGCCTGGTCTATGGAGGATACGGGACAGAAAAGAGCGCTATCAGGGGCGGCCACTAAGCGTTATAAGCAAACCGTGTTATTTCATTGGCTAGAGAAAATTGAGTCTCAAGAATCGGTTGATTTAACTCCGACACTCGCATTACATCTAGTTAAAGGCTGGATGGGAAGAGGAATTGATCGCTTAGTGTTAAATAAGTGGTTCATGATCACGGGGCGTACTGCTGAAAATAAAAGTGAAGATCATCACCGAAAAGATGAACTGATTAAAAAGTACAGTGGACAAGTAACCGACTCAATAAAACAAGCAGAAAGCGAAATGAGAAAAGTGAAGAGCCAATTGGCTCTTCACGGTTAAGGTTAAAAAGTCTAAAAGATTAAATAATCAACTAAGATATATATCATTTAGTAAGTGTAGTGTTCAAATATCAGCTGCTGGTCTTCTAGTTCTTGATCTCTATCCCAGGGTGCTGAGCTATCATAAAAACTATGACTAAAATCAGTGCAGATTCTATAAATGGGGGCTAATCCGCCGTTGGGTATAAATCCTCGGAAAATTTTCTTAACAAACAGCATATTCCAGCGCTCTGATGGGTTTGATGCGGGCGGTATCATTACTTGTATCTCTTCAATAACAATCTTATTTTTCTCAACTAACTCAAAGACTTCATCAAGTGAAGCTGTTAAAAGTATGCCAATATTATTTAAGTAGTCATTATCAATATCAGATGCTAGATTTTTTGTTACATAGAAGACCTGATACCACCGTTGAGTGCCGTATATTTGTACAAATTTCCAATCTTTAATATCCTCGGTACAAAAATTTTCTGACTTGGTTTCTGATGATGCAATTGTTTTAAACATAATAATTTTTCCTCTTAGAGATGGATGAAAAAAAGAAATACTAAGTATTCCTGAGTATCAATTTACCATAAAAACTAAGATTATCTTAGTTTTTATAAGTAATTGGATTTAATTGTGGCTATAACAATCACTCAGTCATCAACATTCACCAAGCGATTAAAAGAAGCGCGTAAAAACAAAGGGATTTCTCAAAAAAAATTGGGAATAGAAGCGGGAATTGATGAGTTCTCTGCCAGTGCAAGAATGAACCAATATGAGAAAGGGAAGCACACGCCAGATTTTAAAATGTCCCAGAAATTAGCTGAGATTCTTAACGTTCCTACCTCGTATTTTTACGAAGAGGATGATGTGTTAGCAAAGATATTACAAATGTATTATTCATTAAGTAATCTAGATAAAGCCGGTGTGTTAAATAAAATAGAAGAGCTATCTAAAAATAATGATGGAAATTAATGACTGCTCATGTGCGTTAATTCTAATGGGTGGTGTAAATGTCGTTTTTCATGAGAGAGTTTTTTTTGGGGGGGGGCTAAGATCTGTAATTTTTTTTAAATCTTGCAATACTCATCAGTGGGGGTACGTTAGCAAGAGCTGTTAAAGATGGGGTCAACGCAGAATTCGGAACATAAACCCCGTTAAGGAATTTTTAACAACTTTTCTCCACTTTCTCGCAATGATCCATCAGGAGCTACATACCGATAAAGCGTTTGCCGTGTAACACCTAATTCTTTGCATAAATCACTAATCTTTGTTTCAGGGTATTGCATAGAGGATGCGGCTAAACGGACTTTAGCAGGTGTCATTTTAAAAGAAGGTCCGCCAATTCTACCGCGAGCACGCGCAGAGGCTAATCCAGCTTTAGTGCGTTCAGAAATTAAATCACGTTCAAACTCAGCTAATGCAGCAAAAATACCAAACACTAATTTACCCTGTGAGGTTGTGGTATCAATTTGTGCGCCTTGCCCTGTCAATACTTTGAAACCAACGAGAAAAAATTATGGTTATAACATCTCTTTAAAAAACGATTCAGATGATTATTTTAAATAAATATTATTTTTAAAAATTAAAAATAAGACTAAATCTTATAAAAAACAAAGATATGAAAGAAAATATAAAAATGAAATTTGTCGACAATCATTTATTACATGACGTAACTCAACTTAAGAAAAAAAATGATTGTCGACAAATAAAGAAAAAAGTACAATGAGTTTCACTTCTACTTTTAGTACATTTTTTCATGTCATTTACATACAAATCTTTCTCAAAAACGTTATTTTATGAAAACTGCAAACTTAACAATATCAACACAAAAGTATTGTTTGAAATACTCGATTTAATTGATGCGAGTATTTTGTTTAATAACTTAGATACTGCATTGACACGATTAAAAAAAGCACTACCTATTGCAGAAAAGTTATATCCTCGAGAACTAGAAAGAAAGGTACCAACCTGGTTAAAATGCATTGAAAGTATAGAGCCTCATTACATTAGCGTTTGGTTTAGAGAGTCAGTTATATTTTCTGAAAGATCACAAAGAAATTCTGAAAACCGCCTTGGTGCGAATCAAGAAAAACACCCGTTTCACGGTGCACTAATAACCTCTCTTAGTTCGAGTGAAGATGAAACACATCGTGCAAAAATGTTTGCTCAACTCATTGCTTTTCGAATGCTTCAAAAGCACGCTTTTTTTGATAAGAGTCCAGATAACAAAGAATTAACTGAGATAGCATTAGAATATGTTATCGACTCAGTCAAAAAGGCAGGCGATGAAAATAGCATCTGGTTCGAGCTACTTAAAAAATTAACAGAAGCTAAATTTACAAATCCTACAAGCTACTTAGAAAGACAACTCACCGAAGAAATTGGATCTAGTAGTGACAAAAACCTAAGCGACCTACATAAAAAATTTATTAATCACGTACAAAACACAGCACGCGAACTTCTAAAAAATATTCGTGATTTAACTGTTTTAGCTCCAATCAAAAAAATCAATGGTGGTGCACAAGACCTACCGCTCCTGATACACATAGACCATCCAACACGGCCAACTATAAATTTTGACCCCAAAGCATTAGCTCCGGATGATAATCGCACAAGCATTGATATTGTAGTTACTCTACCATTTGGCATTAAAACTGAGCCTTTATCTGAAGATGAACAGCAGCTATCAATAAAATCAGCTCAATATGAAACTGAATACAGCAATCAATTTCTCCCGTGGCGCTGGGAAGCACTCAACCCGTATGAGCTTGGAGAATTAGCTTCTTACCTAAGTACTTGTGATTCCAACGACTTCTCAATAGACGATAAAACAATTGCTTTTTTAATAGCTCTAACATTAGCGACAGGGCAGGACTTAGCAACTCTACTAAACTTTAAAATTGTTAATACACTAACAGATGCTTTAAACAGCAAAGCTGCCAACATTATTGTTTTAGACAGTTTTTTATGGTGCCATAAAATACCGGTTTTAAATAACCGTTTTATACCAACTGAAGAACAATCCCTGTCTCTAACAAAGGTTGGCGACCGAGTTTGGCTTACTTTGCCCAAAATTATTACTAATTTTATCAATACTCTTTTTACAAAGAATAGTGATGGATTAATAAGCACTTTACTTGATTTGGAAATTTCACAAACTAAAGATCAGATCAATAGTCAGTTTACCGACTTCAGGAAAAGCCGAAAAATAAGAAGTACACTTTCTCGTTGTGAAAAAGTATTATTTGATAAGGCATTGCTCGTTTCTAATAGTGATGAATTAGCCGCTTTTACTATTGTTGGCTCAAGCCTTCAGAGACCACCTGCCGGCTTATATTACACATCATTTGAAATCAGCACACTCCAAAATATTTATAATAAAGCAACGGATAAAATTTTTGGCAAACAAAAAGAAGCGCGACTTCTACTCGAAAATACTCCGTATCAATATGTTGGCTCTAAACTTAAAATTAAAAAGGCCATCTTATTAAATTATATTACTGACCTAAAAGAACAGTGCCCAGTAATAAATAGCAAGACTCAATATACATTGAGCGAAATTATTTTAGCGCATAATAATTATGCAACTTACGTTGTTTCAATGCTTAATTTTATCACTGGGCATCGAGCTGTAACTGATCCGTTTCATGATTCATCTTGTTTTTTCCTACAGCACGAATCTTTTATTATTACTGATAAAGTAGAAAGCAATGCTCACGATGGGCGTATTGTATGGTTAGGAAATTTAGCGACAAAGCAAATTGAATTATATTTCCAACATTTGGCTGCTTTAGCGATACTCATCAAGCCTTTCAATCCAGACTTGGCATCTTGTATTAATAAATTACCTAACCCCACTGAACAACACGCCCTCCCTCTGTTCTTTTATTTAAATGAAACAGACTGGGAATCAATTAAGCCTACATCATTAAAAAAATTATTACCTAATACATGGAATTTACCATTAAATTTTAGCCGGCACCTACTTGCAACTGAACTCCGAAGCGGTAGTGTTCCCTCGGAATATATTGCCGCACAACTGGGACATATTCAAATTGGTCAGCAGCCATTAGGTAAGTTTTCAATGCTAAGCTCAGAGATAATTTCTAGCACATTAACACCCGCATTAAATGTAATGCTTGAATCATATGGGTGGGTAGCAATGGAGGGAATAAAAACCAATAAGAAAGAATGGATTTCACCTAACGCATCAGAGCAGTTTACGTTACGTGACTTCGGACCAGAACTAAGAAAAGCAAAAAAAATAAAGCAAGCAGAACATGATTTTGATTTTGTAAAAAATATTATTAGCTCTGTATTTGCAAGAGAAAAAATAGATGAAGACCAATATAATATCCCTGACAGTATTATTGATGGGATAGAGGCAGATATTATTCAGCAAAGCACCCTAAAAAAGAGAGGGCCAGTCAGGTGTTTAAACTTTTTTAGAAAATTATTACTTCACAAAAGAAATACGGGGGAATGGAACTCAAAAATAATCGGCCTAGCAGCTGAACTAAAGTATGAAGCGGCCCCGTTAAGCCATACTGATGGAATAAAAATACATCAAATTGAGGCTATTAAAAAAGAATTTATGGCGTCTATTTTAACAATATTTCGTAATAAACAGTTCCCGCCCGAGCCAGGAGATGAAGTCATGATCATTGAGTACCTCGCTTATTGTACATTGTCTGCTATTTTGTATGGTCGTATTTATGATAAAGAACTAATAGAAGATTTTTCTCACTCAATCCTCTTTCATGCTCAAGTCTATAATAAAAAATTATGGGTTGATTTTAAAAGTACTGACTCAAAAGATAAAAGTTCACTCGACGAACGACCCGAATCAATAAAGTACCGGTGGCTACCAGACCCACTAACGTCTATTCTAATTACTAGACTGCACAGATCCATAGAAAACAACACTAACCCTTCTTATAATTACAAAAAAATTAAAACCCGTACTACAACACTCATTAGAGCGCTAGCATTTAATGCGAATATATCTCGATGTCGTAACGACAGTTCTTGGACAATAGATAAGGTAATTAAATACTCAAAAAAAGAAGCTGTTTTATATATGCCTGGCTTTATTAGAGCGTTTATCGAAGGGGAAACAACAAGCCAGTCTCTACCTGAGGATACATGGAAACGCTTTATATCAGACGAACAAGTAGTCTTAACAGACTATGAAAACATAAGTATGACTGGAACTGCCATTCATAGACCCACATATGCTACAAGCGAGTCACAAGAGGTAAAAACAGATAAAGCTATCATTAAAAAAGTACGTTTAGCACTTGCTGAAGCCCAGTCCGTTTCTTCTGGTCTTAACCCAGCCCCAACAGACTTACGTAATAGCAGTCAACGGAGAACACAACTCAAATTAGACTTAAAATTAATTCTTTCTGACTATTCATCAAGCGCATCATCAACTCTTTTATATTCAATTGAGTGGGTACTTGATTTGCTAACGTATGGAACATCTAAAACACAAAGCCTGAGTCTACGCACTATTTACGAATACTACTATGCAAACTCAAAACCACTTATTGAGCAAGCATGTCATTTGGACTTATTAACACTTAATGAAGATGAGCTAATCTCTCTTTACAACACTATTCTTGAGTATTTTAAAGACTCTACCCGAGCCTCAAGAGCTTACCCTTTATCCTTATTTCATAATTTTCTTTTCAATACATATTTAATAGAAGATGTAGACTTTTACGAAATAGAACCTCGATACGCATTGAATACTATCGATGCCAATATCATTACAGACATAGAATATAAACGTACATATAAACTATTATATGAAGACAAATATGAAGATCGTGTAACGAGAGTTCGTAATACACTTTTATTGTGTCTTCTTTGTAAAAGTGGACCAAGGCCGAGCGAAGCAATACGCTTTTTAATATCCGACATCATCATAAGTGATGATCCTCAGCTTTATGTGCGAAATAATAATTTTGGGACTGGAAAAACCTACAATGCAATACGTCAAATTCCATTGTTAATTAATTTTGATGAAGAGGAAACCGCATTAATTCATGAATGGCTGGAATACCGTACAAAAACAGAAAAAAGCAACCCTAAAAAACCTTTATTTACAGAGGGCAGGCAAGCGCATATTGCAATACGACAAAATGCAACGAATAGAATTACACTTGCTTTACGTATAGCAACGGGAGATAACTCAGTACGCCTCAGGCATTTGCGTCATACATTTGCTTCTTATTATATTTCTTATGCTTGTCCAGTTAGCGAGCAGTTTCCAACTAAACAGCTAGTAAAAAACAATAATCAATCAGAATTACTAAGCAAAATCTTTGGGAGTACTTCACCAACTAGACGTTTTCTTTATCAAGTAGCAGCCATGCTTGGGCACGGCAGTCCTGCAACAACTTTACGTAACTATACTCACTATTTAGATATTATTACAGGTGAATACATTTGGTCTACACCTGTTGTAGTTACAGGTGCGGAATTAGGTTATTTATGTGGCTACTCGAAAAATAGTATTCGTAATCAATTAATGCGAACCAAAAGTACAATGAGTCATGCCGAACTAAAAAAGTTTGCGCCTCAACTATTGCGTAATAAAATACCAGAAAAATTACAGTTCGATATTGAAAAAATAACAATAAAAGACCAGTCGCTACCTAGCACTAATGATATCAATAATAAAAGCAAGCATGTCACACTTGATGAATTAGCAGAAATATTAAGATATGCGGGTATGGGAGCTCAAATAGAATTAATTGCTTCCCGCTTTATTTTACCAGTCGAATTTATCAATAAATGGGTTAAAAAAGCAAAAGATATGGAGCTAGTCTCTGGATATACACGTTTTCAACTAAATGAGGATGATAAAAAAATCGAAGGTTGGTCGTTTCTACAAGTTAATAGAAGAAATATTGATAGACCAGCTAGAGACATAAACTTACTAAGAAAGTATAAGAATTATGAGTTTATTAAAAAAATTCAAAGCACTACTACAAATGAAGTTTTTATTTCCGCATTAGATATATGGAAGGAATCGTACAAAACTAATGCTACGGGAATATATTGTAAAGATGAAGGTGATGCGACTCTTTTTATTAATGCATTAACTTTTTTAAATATTAAACCCGAAAGTATTTGCATTATTATTCCATTAAACTTACAAAGTACTTATTATAAAAATAGAGATGAGCTAAACAACTGGATTAGGTCAATGGATATTCCTATCGATAATATACAACTTGCTAACTATACTATCTTCAATCGGGCTGAAAATGCTCCATCCCCAGGCATTGCCATTAAAGTCGATAAGGAACCAACACACAAAGATAATGAAGACTCTATTTCGATTTCAGCAGAGTTTATTAATTATTACTTTTTTTTAGCTTCTGTTATTTGATTTTTAAATTTTTTTCAAAAAACCTTAAAAGATGAACAAAACCGTAATCTTTTATTGAAATTTTTTTTATTTTTATATGTAAAATAAATAGTCCTATTTTTAAAAATATTAAAGGGTTATATATATGTCAAAAAATAAGTCTATTGAACTTTTTTCAACTATCATTTGTTAAAATTTAATTCATGAAAATGTCGGTATTGAGTGTTCTAGTACAGATCTTAATACATCTTATAAAAATTTTTTCAGAATAATTGAAACTGCATTGCATAACACTGAATTTGTAATATCAGATAGTGTTACATTTAATACACGATTTGATGATACTGAACTTGTTGCTAAGTTTATAGTTTATATAAATAAAGATATTTTACAAAGTGAAATGTTTTCTGAATCTGAAGTTGACGCTTATAAAAAATATCTTAATTCAACGATCAATAATGCCATAAAAATAAATAATTTAATAGATGAGACAAATAAAACAAATAATAATACAAAATATTTAATAGATGAAAGTTTAAATAAATCAGGTGAATTAAGATACAATGAAGATGATAATATTGTCTACATGCCAAAAAAAGTTGAAGAAATAGCACTTGAAATAAATAAGATATCATCAAAAGAGTCAGAAGAAGAGCAAGAAATTGTTACTAGTGAACAAAAAACAATACTTAAAAAAACAGATAAAATAAAATCACAGTCTATTATTGATAAGACTAAAGAAAAAATTTTTCGTGGTATTGTTATATGTGTTAATACTTCAGAAAAAACATTTATAATAGATTGTATTATTAATAATACAAAATATACGTCTGATAAAGTTGTTAATGATGATTTATTTCAAGTGATCAGAGATTCTAATTATAATGACAGAATAATTGAGATTTCATGTTATGTAAAATTGGCAGGAAAAATAACAATGTCTGATACAAAAAATGTAGTGTTAGTTAAAATATTGAGTAGTTGATTAAATATGAAGTTATTATTTAAATTATATATTAATTGTATGTTTTATTAGATTTATATAAAGTTAATAAATTCTTTGTTAATTGAACTTAATGAGTATAGTTTCAGTATTGATAAGTTTTCTTAATTAATATTAATATATCATTTTTTTATTTTCTTTTGAGCGAGCAGAGTTTGTGCTAATTCTGCTTGTTCTTTCGTTGCAAACCAATCTTTTCTGACGGTTCCCGGTGAGCCCACTCGCCCCCATTCCCGTACCAGCGACCAATCGTCCAACAGTCCTGGCATAATCAACAATTGATAAAACCGGTGCTTATTTTCTAGATCATTATGAAATTCTAAATAAACACAACCGATCATGGGTTACCGCCTTAGCGCCGTTGAATTGCTGCTAACTGCGCCATCCCACCGCGCTTAATTTGCAACTGTTCTGAGTAACGCGCAACGCGTTCGGGACTCTTCCAGCCCCCGGCTTGCATGACCGCAGGCATATCAATTCCGGCACTGACTAAATCTTGGCAGGCCCCGACGCGTGTCGAGTGGCCACTGATGTGTTCAATCGAGAGCCCCGATTGTTGGGCCACTCGCTTTAAGCTCCGCGTGACGCCTTCTCCGGATAGCGGGCCTTGTAACACATTTCCCCAGCGATCTAAGCCCCGAAATACCGGCCCTTCGCTAATTTCCGCAAAGGTTAGCCACTGCTTCAGATAGTCCACACTGGTATGGGATAAATATTTTACGGCGCCTTCGCCGGTTTGGTCGGTTTTACTCTTTATTATATACAGCGTCGCAGAGCCATCTTCAGCAAACGTAATATCTTCCACGCGAATTGCCACGGTTTCAGAACGCCGACACAGGGTATCGTAACTCACACAGACCAGCGCTTTATCTAATAAAGCGCGCGGCGAGTCATCTAAGGTTTGTAACGCGAGATGAATCGGCGGCCAATTCAGTCCTTGGGCTTGTTTTTGTCGCGTGCCGTTTTTACGAGCCATGCGCCGAACCGCCAATCGCACAAATTCGTTCTGAACCGGATTCTCTAAGCCGGCCACTTTATGAGCGGTGGCCAGCGTCGTTAAATAGCGTTTGACCGTGGCCACTTTTTTAGTTTCCGCTTGATCATCAATAAACGCCACTAACACATTTTCCGAGGCGGGCAGTGAGGGGTGATTTTTTTCAGCACACCAATCTTGAAAAAGTTTCCAATCGGCTTTTCGAGCGCGTTCGGTATTTTTGGCAAAAGCGCCTTCGGCCGCTTTTTGATAATTTTGCGCATTGGCTAAAATGCCACTGAGTTTTTCAGGTAGGGTTTCCATTGGTCAATTATAGCACTCTACTGTGTGATAATCCTTGCTTATCACACAGTAGAAAATTAATAGCCCCTTTTTGATATGTTATACTATGGTGTTATTAATAGAGGATAAGTAGGCTGCTATGAAAACGACAATTCAAGCTGAAACGGCTAAAGTGAGAACGACTTTATATTTAACGCCTGAAAATAAACAAGGACTGGATAGAATTCCCAGAGGACAAAAAACCGCTTTAATGAACAGAGCGATTGCGAATGCCCTTAAAGAATTAAAACAAAAAGAAAACAGTCAAACGTTTATTGACATGATTAGTCAGATTGAACCCGTCAATATGAATTTATCTTCTGAAGAAAGCGTTCGACAATTAAGAGAAGGTAAAGACATCTCATTAGCTGAAAATCAATCTAATCATGAATAAGGCTGTTTTAGATTCGTGTGTTTTCAGTAAATTGTTTTTGCAGGAACCTGATCGCCAAGAAGCCATTGAATTAATCACCGAATTGAGTAAAAGAAATACGCAGGTCTTGGTACCTTCGTTATTTTTATACGAAGTATTAAGTATTGCCGCCACCAGTTCCTTTTCTATTCAAGCGACCTATGCATTGATTAAGCAATATCAATCCGCTAACTTAAGTATTGTTGAACTAGATCAGCCGGCTATTTTAAAAGCGATTGAAATATGTGAGCAGGGACATGAAAAATCAGGATTTCCTTCTTTTTATGATGCCAGTTACCCTGCTTTAGCGATCACTCATGAGTGTCAGTTTATTACTGCGGATAAGCGACATATTGCCAAAACAAAAGAGTTTGGTCATGTTACACTGCTCAGTGAGTGGGAAAGTGTTTTTAAGTAGCTTGATTTAAAGGACGAAAATAGACTACCGTTGCGCTTCCCAGACTAATGAATGGCGCAGCACTGTAAATAAGGATATACAAAGCACCATGAAATCAGCTTCAAATAATTTACTCAGCATTATTCACAACCGGAAACAAATTTGTGACTCCCCCTTTGGTACTAAAAATAGAGAGGTAGCTTAATGCCAGTATGTTGGATTATTGCTGGACCTAATGGCGCAGGTAAAACAACTTTCGCATTAGAGTACTTACCAACTGTTGCTCAGTGTAATAACTTTATTAATGCGGATTTGATCGCTGCTGGTTTATCACCCCTAGCACCAGAAACACAGCTTATTGCAGCCAGTCGGATATTTCTTAATGAAATTGAAACGCGTATTAAAAAACAACAAGACTTTGCTTTTGAGACTACCCTATCAGGGCGGAGCTATTTAAAATTAATAAATCGATTACAACAACAGGGCTGGAAAGTAGAGCTAGTCTACCTTGCTCTACCCAGTGTGG
>Ga0209707_1001685_pt1 | contig 12150 bp, 11 predicted proteins | sample EN4Hudsemesocosm_FD_184630 | JGI IMG/M metagenome (GOLD analysis project Ga0209707, IMG submission 184630) | Methane-oxidizing microbial communities from mesocosms in the Hudson Canyon - EN4B Hudson Canyon (SPAdes) (version 2) | ecosystem: Environmental > Aquatic > Marine > Cold seeps | place... | reverse complement strand
TCGCGCCGAGGGCGGACGCTCCTACATAATAAACTATTTTTTATCAAAATATGACTGAAAAAAAACGATCAATTCGTCAACGTGGAATTTATTTATTGCCTAACCTGTTTACTACAGGCGCAATGTTCGCCGGGTTTTATGCCATAACATCAGCACTTAATGGACGTTTTGAAACAGCGGCTATTTCAATATTTGTGGCTATGATTCTGGATGGTCTGGATGGGCGTGTTGCCAGGATGACTAATACTGAAAGTGAATTCGGTGTGCAATATGATAGTTTGTCAGATATGGTTTCGTTTGGTGTTGCACCCGGCATAGTAATGTATATATGGGCATTTGAAAGCTTAGGTAAGCTTGGTTTGTTTGCTGCTTTTGTTCATACGGCAGGTGGTGCTCTTCGCCTGGCACGGTTTAATACTCAAGTTGAAGTGGCTGATAGGCGATACTTTCAAGGCTTGCCTAGTCCGGCTGCCGCAGCAATATTAGCAGGCGCTTTATGGATTAGTCTTGAGTTGGGCTATGAGGTAGAGTCTATAAAATATCTAGTATTGATTCTTACAATTAGTACGGGATTGCTAATGGTGAGTAATTTTAGGTATTCCAGTTTTAAGGAAATAGATTTAAAAGGCAGAGTACCTTTTGTAGTGGCAATTGTCGTTATGGTGGGGATAGGTTTTGTTATGGCTCAGGCAGAAATCATGCTATTTGTAATAGCATTAGCTTATGCCATTTCCGGCCCAGTATTGACTTTGTTCATGCTTAAGAGAAAACGCAGAAATAGAAAAGTTTAAACTATACTTGAGTGACTTATGACATTGAAGTATAGTTACTGGCTATGAACATTCAATCTGACATTGCACAACAAAGAAAACGAGCACCTGTTCTTGGTGAGGTTTTGTTGCATACGTCTTTATCTAGCGCTCTTGTTTTATTATCAGGATTTTTGCCTTAGGGCATACTAAATCCTTCTCAGCAAAAAAAACAACCCCCCTTTTTTTACAACGTTTACGTTGAATAGTTTCATGGATGGAGTTCTCATGAAAGACAAACTAATTATATTTGATACAACCCTGCGTGATGGCGAACAAAGTCCTGGCGCATCAATGACGCGTGACGAAAAGGTCAGAATTGCCAGAGCGCTAGAGCGGTTGAAAGTCGACATCATTGAGGCAGGTTTTCCTGCTGCCAGTATTGGTGATTTTGAAGCCGTTCAGGCGGTTGCAAATGCAGTAAAAGACAGTACCGTATGTGGACTTTCTCGTGCACTGGATAAGGATATAGATAGAGCTGGAGAGGCATTGAAAGGTGCTAACAGTTCTCGTATTCATACTTTTATCGCCACTTCTCCAATTCATATGCAAATGAAATTGAAGATGGAGCCAGAACAAGTTATTGAATATGCAGTAAGAGCCGTCAAGCGAGCTAGGCAATATACTGATAATGTAGAATTTTCACCTGAAGATGCTGGACGTTCGGATGAAGATTTTCTATGTCGAATTTTGGAGGCTGTTATTGACGCGGGTGCAACGACACTAAATATTCCTGATACCGTCGGCTACAGTGTGCCACAACAGTTTGGAGCAACCATTGCTAATTTGATTGAGCGTATTCCTAATTCAGATAAAGCTGTTTTTTCTGTGCATTGTCATAATGATCTGGGATTGGCAGTTGCTAATTCTTTGTCTGCAGTGATGAACGGTGCGCGTCAGGTTGAATGCACCATTAATGGTTTGGGTGAACGTGCGGGTAATGCATCGTTAGAAGAAGTCGTGATGGCTGTAAGAACTCGACATGATGTTTTTCCTTGTACAACAAGCTTGGATACCAAAGAGATTTTAACTTGTTCTAAGCTGGTGTCATCAATTACAGGTTTTCCTGTACAGCCCAATAAAGCCATTGTGGGAGCAAATGCTTTTGCCCATGAGTCAGGGATTCATCAGGATGGGGTGTTAAAAAACCCTGAAACCTATGAAATCATGAAAGCTGAAGATGTTGGCTGGTCGGCAAATCGCATGGTGCTAGGCAAACATTCGGGTCGTAATGCATTTAAAAGCCGGATGACAGAACTGGGTTATGAGTTTAGTAGTGAAGAAGAGTTAAATGAAACCTTTTATCGCTTTAAACAATTAGCGGATAAAAAGCATGAGATTTTTGATGAAGATTTACAGGCACTGATTTCTGAAGTGAATTCGGATGCAGAAGAAGATCATATTAAATTGATTGCTTTGAAAGTGTGTTCTGAAACAGGGGAAGTACCTAGTTCTACAGTCACCATTCGAGTGCATGATGAAGAATTGACGGGCAGTGCTGAAGGTAGTGGTGCAGTTGATGCCAGTTTAAAAGCTATTGACAGCCTGGTTAAATCAGAGGCCAGTTTAGAGCTATATTCGGTTAACAGTATTACCAATGGTACCGATGCGCAGGGCGAAGTTACTGTTCGTCTGGAAAAAGCGGGGCGAATTGTAAATGGCCAAGGGGCTGATACTGATATTGTTATTGCCTCTGCAAAAGCTTATATCAATGCAGTCAGTAAATTGCAGGCACCTGATCGACGTCAACACCCGCAAAAAGTTGAAGTTTAGCTTTTTTACGTTGATTCTGAGTTGTTGTATTAATCGTAGGGTGGGCACTGCCCACCCTACTTTATGTTGAGCCAGCACCTAATTAAATAGGCTGATAAATTTTAATGGATAACTCGACGCGATTACAGTATTTAGAGGCGATGGGAATCGATGTCTGGGTGTCTAGAAATCAGCCTGCTGTTGAACTAAGTCAGCCTGTTGAATTAAATGTCAGCGGGTCAGCAGATAGTCAGCCTGAAGCAACAAATGACGCCTGGGCAGAGTTACAAAATCAAGTCGTGGATTGTCAAAAATGTTCTTTATCCGAAACACGCAAACAAACGGTTTTCGGTGAAGGGAATGTTAATGCCGACTGGATGCTAATAGGGGAAGCTCCGGGTCAAAATGAAGAGTTAGAGGGTAAGCCTTTTCTGGGGCAACCTGGCTTTTTATTAACAGAAATGCTGAGAGCTATTGGTTTACAGAGAGAGTCAGTGTTTATCACCAATGTTGTTAAATGTAGCCCGCCAAATAACAGAGACCCTAAAGTAGATGAGCTCAAGTCCTGTGATGACTATTTACAGCAACAGATTACCTTGGTTAATCCAAAAATTATTCTTGCGGTAGGGCGAGTTGCTGCTCAGAGATTACTGGGGACTAAACAAGCTCTGTCCGATTTAAGAGGTGTACCTCATCAAGTAAAGGGTATTCCCGTCATTGTGGTTTATCATCCCGCTTATTTACTAAGGTCTTTGCTGGAAAAGCGTAAAGCCTGGCAGGATTTACAGTTAGCTATGAAAATATATCAAGAAAAACAATAATGAGTATATGGAAGTTAGTAGATAAGGTTAAAGGTTTAGTGCTTTATGATGCAGATAAAGAGTTTTATGCAAAAGTTTTTCCTGATTCGGTAGAGAGAAAAGATTTAATGAGAATACGGGGGATGCGGCAAGAAGACTTGCCAGAGATATTAGTCATTGAGGGTAAAAATTATAATTTTCCCTGGAGTGAAGGTATTTTTAAAGACTGTCTAAAGTCTGGAAACTACAGTTGCTTGATCTGTGAAGAGTTAGATGTCATCGTAGGGTTTGCTATTGTTTCTATTATGGCTGGGGAGGCGCATATCATGAATATATGTGTTGACCCTGCCATCCAAAAACAGGGTGTGGGAAGTAAGCTTTTAGAGCATATGATTCAGCTTGCTACATCGAAAGCAGAGAGTATTTTTTTGGAAGTAAGGCCTTCTAACAAAGCCGCTATTTCACTCTATGAGAAAAGAGGCTTTAATGAAATCGGTATTCGAAAAGCTTATTATCCTGCTGAAAATGGGTATAGAGAAGATGCGGTGATGTTGGCTCTGGAATTGGTTAGTTTGTTTTAGACTATTATTATCCATTAATTATAGTCTATTAAAGAGCCTTCAAGCTGATTGGGGTCTATTCAGTTATCGCTATCAGCTATGGAGAAGAAATCTAATTTACTCTGAATGGATCCCCGATAATAGACCTCGGTGATGACGCGTGGTCGTTGGATTTATTTTTTTCCTTATAATTTAGCGGAAGCTCCTGGGTAACCAGGAAACCATTTAAGATTAAAAGTAGAAAATATCCTACATATTTTCTACTTTTATTTGAAGCAAGTTATTAATTAACCAAATGATACAAAAGCGGTTGTTTCTGTCGGTTCTAATGCTACTAACTCTGTCAACAGGGTTGGCTTTAGCAGCCCCCAATACTGAATTACAAAGTCTTTCTTTGGAATTTATACATGATAAACAGGGCAATTTATCTATTGATGATGTTATCAATAAAAAAATCCAGCCTATACCCAATAAACATAGTCTTGGCGTTAATTTTGATACTGTCTGGTACAAAGTTACGATAACTGGCTCAACACAAAAAACTCAATTCTACTTACATAATAAACTGGCCTATTTGAGTGAACAAATAAATATCTATGAATTAATAGATAAAAGACAAATTGTAAAAACCAGTTATGATTTTTTAGAAAGCAATATTGCTAATAAACTGACTGGAAGCACACTTGTTTATCCATTTTCTATTTCTCCAAATAAAACAAAAATAATTTTTATTAAGAATAAAGCGCTTGTTCATCAGTTAATAGATATAGACATCTATCAGGAGCAGCAGAGTATTCAAGCGTTAATTAATAAAAACTTTTTTTCAAATTTTATTATTAGCTGTCTATTTGCACTTGCTTTATACAATGCAATGATGTTCTTCTATAATAAACGAAGAGAATTTTTAATTTATGCATTTTATTTATTGAATGCTGCCGTTGGATTGTCATATCTATACGGGACTGTGTTTCATAATTTTAATATTTATGGGCATAAAGTGTATTGGCTGAATATAACGGCAATTTTAGTTTCCTTATTTTTGGCTTTATTTGTACAAGCAGTTTTTGAAACACATAGAAATAGTAGAAGGCTTCATTTTATTTTCAATGCAGTTATCACTGTCGCTTTTATAGATTTAGTCATTGCAATTTTCATTGACTTGCCATTTGCTATTGATGTTGTAGGTATTATTTTTCTTTGTTCTTTTTTTGCAATATGTTATTTAGCTGTTCATTTCTACAAAAAGAAACATCCTTTAATTAAAATATTTGTTCTTGCCTATTCTTTTTATGTCGCGGGAATTATTATCATTTTATCCTGCTTGATGGGGTTCATTCCTTACAATGCATTTACATTTCATGCTTCTGGTATGGGGATTCTGATTGAGGCAGTATTATTTTCATATTTACTTAATTTTCGAATGATTTTGTTAGAAAAGAAAGTAATTAAACTCGTTGATGTTAAAAAGAATCTTGAATTTATAGCTGATCATGATCACTTAACAAATATCCTAAATCGACGTGCTTTTATGAACCAGGCAGAAGCCGCAATCAGTTTAGCAAAAAGATATAACGAGCCTTTGTCATTTATTATGATCGATCTCGATTTATTCAAAAAAGTAAATGACAAATACGGTCACCACACTGGAGATGTCGTATTAACCCTTTTTTCAGAAACGGTTTCTAATCTTATTAGAAATGAAGATATTTTTGGTCGAATAGGTGGAGAAGAATTTAGTATTATTGTTCCAAGATTAACAAAACAAAAGGCTTTTATAGTTGCTGAAAAATTAAGAAAGGCAATTGCAAATAAAGATATTTCAACAGAAAGCTATCAATTTCAGCAGACGATAAGTATCGGTTTGTCAACCTTGACTAGTAATGATAAAACGCTCTTCGACATTCAAAAAAGAGCGGATGAAGCACTTTACGAAGCAAAAAGTAATGGTAGGAATCAAGTTGTTTTTAAATGAGGTTTGAATCAGTATGATTTCTAGACATCATTCGTCTTTTAGCGGGTGGTTGTTTATTTTATTACCTGAGCAAGTCTATCAATATTTTCTTCAGGTATCTTAATGATAAGGTTAATATTCTCAGAAAAGTCTTGCTGAGTAATAACCCCATCTAATTTTTTTAACTGATATTCAAAGTTTTGTAGATCTTTGTACTCCAGTTTTATTTTACATTCAGCATATTCAATGTATTTGCTAATAGTGCTGGCTTCTATTACTTTTTTAGCACTATTACCATAGGCTCTGGTTAATCCCCCAGCCCCAAGCTTTACCCCGCCAAAATAGCGTACCACTACGCACAAAATATTGATTAAATCTTTACCTGCTAAATGCTGGAAAACTGGTTTTCCCGCCGTTCCACTGGGTTCACCCGCATCATGAAATCGAGTAACTATGCCTTTTTCCGATTTAATTCGATAAGCGAAGACTAAATGAGAGGCATCAGGATATTGTTGTTGAAGTTGATGAAGATGTTGTATGGCTTCATTTTCTGTTTGGCAAGGAATAAGGATGCCGATAAAGCGAGATTTTTTAATTGTGTCTTCGGTTGTGAGAGGGATTTTGACACAATACACAGCGCTATTCTCCAAATGCAAAAGACCATGATAACAATTCAGCTTAATAAATAAGAAAAAGATTGTGTTGATGGATGATTTATTTTCCTTGTTTGATTATTAAGCTGTTCTGAATCCCGTTCTATTTTATAGGGTTATATTTTATGATGGCTGTCGTGAGTGAACGACAGTGAAGAATTAACTCTTGTTGTTATTCTGTAAATAAAAATATACTTATATTCTAAATAGATGAAAGGGGAGTGTGCAACTCTTTTGATATTTATAAAAAAAACTCAGTTTTTGTATTGTTTTTATGTCGGGAAAGAGCGACATAAAAACGTAAGTAAGTGCCAAATTTTCTACAAGAAACCTGCTAGACAGTGGCGCAACATTCTGTATTTACACCGCTTACAAAAAAATTTATAAATATGGCTTGTTATTTGCTCTAGTTTAGAATGAAAGCCTAGAGCAGAGAAACCTGTAAATACATAATATAAAAGTTCTTGTATTCTATTTCCCCGTCATCTCCCTTAGTTCGGTATTACAAAGGTCGTATGAGTTCAGGCATATAAATAGTGCTAGCGGTTGGCTGCTAAATGATGGCCCTTGTATAGACAGGGAGTGTCGATTAGTCGTAATTGGATTAACTGGCTAGATGTTTAATAACGGTCTAAAAATAATTCAGATGATTAAAAAAATCATAATATTAAGATTGGGTGCACGCTTTATGCTTGAAAATACTCAGGCAGCAAAGGCTACAGATGTAGCAAGTGGTATCGGGGGGACGGGATAACCCAATGCTGTAGGCTTAGGAAATGAGGCTTTAGCCTCGTCTGTTTCAAGCGAGGCTAAAGAGACTGTGAAAGTATTAAGGGAGATGGAAAAAAATAATCATCCAATCTTGCTGGTCTTTTTGTCCGCCTTCAGCGAGGTAGTAACAGTTACGTAGCTGGCTATGCGCCTGTTGCTACCCCACTGAAGACAAACAAAAATCCTGCCCAATATCGGACAACTATTTCTTTCCAGCTCCCTAAGCTCTTATCCCCCCTCTTTAGCAAAGAGGGGTTAGGGGAGATTTGAATTGAAAAATAAAGTCTTTAAAATCAATCGCTTTGTTTTTTATAAAATCCCCCTCTATCTTCCGTTGTACATGGATGTAGTAGTTTCAAGGGGTCAGCCAGCTTGATCTTTAAAAATCTCACTTTTTCTATCGCCTCCATGAGTAGCCAACTTAGTTGATCGTGAAATCAACTGACTGATTTTTTGATGAAACCCATTAGTACCATAAACCTCGCCACGTAAGGTTGCTTCCGTTATTAGGTTTTCTTCCTTAAGAATAACAAGCCTATCAAATATTTTTTGATAGCTTTTATAACGCGGCTGAGAACCATCCCCCAAAGCCTTATACAATGAATGCTCACTAATCAATCTATCTGCTTTCCCTAAAGCATTATGAGCATAGCTTGGCCAGTTACAACGAATTAGCTTCACAATCAAGCTGGCTGACCCCTTGATATATTTTAGCTTTTTTTTGATTGAGTCTTTAATAATGAGCTGGGGTTTGACAAAATAGAGGGCATTGTTTTGCAATCTAAAAGATTATGACAAGCACTCAACCGCATAAATCAGAGAAAATAAATCATTGTGTCGATAAATCAGAACTGCTTAGCCTGTTTAGAGGCTTTTTAGCGGCTCCCTCGGTTTTATCAGAGCCTGAGCAGTTAAAACCTTTTGAATGTGATGCCTTGTCTGCCTACCATTGTCTGCCTTGGATTGTAGTCTTGCCTGATACAGTAGAGCAGGTGCAAAAAGTTTTGCAGTTGTGTCATCGCTTAGGCGTGCCTGTGGTGGCTAGAGGGGCGGGTACGGGATTGGCTGGTGGCGTCATTCCTTTAGATAATGGTGTGTTGATTAGCCTGGCTAAATTTAAGCGGATGCTGCAAGTGGATGTGGAAAATAGAATGGCCAGGGTACAACCAGGTGTACGCAATCTGGCAATTTCTGAGGCAGTGGCTAAGCATAATTTATATTATGCGCCAGATCCTTCTTCTCAAATTGCTTGTAGCATAGGGGGTAACGTTGCTGAGAATTCTGGTGGTGTACATTGTCTTAAATATGGCTTAACTACGCATAATCTATTGCGTCTTAAAATATTGACGATGGAAGGGGAGTTAGTGACTATCGGCTCTCATGGTCTTGATAGTGCTGGCTATGATTTACTGGCATTATTGACGGGCTCTGAAGGGATGCTGGGCATTATTGTTGAGGTGACGGTTAAACTACTGCTTGTTCCTGAAGCAGCGAAAGTCATTATGGCTGCGTTTGATGATATTGAGCAAGCGGGATATGCAGTAGCAGAAATTATTGCGAGTGGCTTGATCCCTGCCGGGTTGGAAATGATGGATAAAACCACAATCAAAGCGGCTGAAGATTTTGTACATGCAGGTTATCCAGACAATGCAGAAGCTATTTTATTGTGTGAGTTTGATGGTAGTTATGCGCAGGTTGAGGAGGAGTTGAAGCTAGGGTGTGAGGTACTTTATCAGCAAGGCGCTATAGACGTAAAAGTTGCTCAGTCTGAGTCAGAAAGGCAGAAAATGTGGGCAGGTCGAAAAGCCGCTTTTCCAGCAGTAGGACGAATTTCTCCCGATTATTATTGTATGGATGGCACCATCCCTAGGCGATATTTGGCTACTGTGCTTAAAAACATCGCTCAATTATCTGAGCAATACGGTTTGCTAGTTGCCAATGTGTTTCATGCGGGGGATGGTAATTTACATCCATTGATTCTCTATAATGCAAATAATGAGGGTGAACTAGAAAAGGCAGAGTTGCTGGGTGGCGATATACTTAAGCTAAGTGTTGCTATGGGCGGAACAATAACGGGTGAACATGGGGTCGGTGTAGAGAAGATAAATTATATGTGTTATCAGTTTGGATCGAATGAACTGCAACTCTTCCACGGAATTAAGCGAGCCTTTGATGATAAAGGCTTGCTGAACCCAGGGAAAGCTGTACCAACCCTACACCGCTGTGCAGAATTTGGAGCAATGCATGTACATGATGGAGAGTTGAGCTTTCCAGAATTAGAGCGGTTTTAGAGTCTAAAAAATTAAAAGGGTTACGGCGTAAGCCCCAAAATATGTCATCAAAAAATAGAAGAAAGAGATAGCCAGACTAGCAGCCATATTAATTGATAAAATTTGTTTGATTATGTAGGTAATTAAGATGAAATCCCACAGTACGAGAAGTCCCAATAAGTAATAGCTGAGTATACTTTCGCTAACAGTAAGCCAGATAACAACAGGCACACCAAAAAAAGCAATGACATTCTCACAAAATAATACGGCAGTCGCAATTTGTATATAGAGGTGGTTGCTTTTATTAAGAAATAGAATAAGTCCCACAAAACAAAGAGTCAGGCTTGTTTCTATCACTACTTCAAAAAAAGCTTCATATGGGTCAATCATGTTGGCCTGAATAAATAACTCAAGCACAAAATAAAACCATAAATTTTGTTTAAAAAACGCAACTGACTTTGGAAGGTCTAGCGGGTTGATTTTTAAAAAGCAGAGTGGAAAATATATTTTAACTAAATTCATAATAGCGCATTATTTTTATTATAGATTCTCTGTAAAATTTGAGGGTTCAGTTGTAGTGGAAGAACCATCTTGCTGGTAGGCACTAAATTGATCATTTAAGGCCTGAACCATATCTTTACATTGCTCCAATAGTAAATGAATTCTTGTTCGGGTTTTTTTGTTCTTGGCCACAGAGTCATTAATGGGAAGAATGATTCGCCAGAAAGTAAGGCTTTTTTCAAATAGGCCGGCTAAATTTTCGGTTAAATTGAGCTCTTTTTGTCTTTTCTTCAGGTCGTTAATTATAAACTTGGCGTGAACCTTAGCCATAATTAAATGCAACGGCATCATAACCGAGATTAAAATAAGCAGGAAGATAGGGCCAATAATAGGGTCGAAAAGTATTTGTACTATGCCCATAGATATTTCTGCGAAAAGTAGCAAGGTGACAATAAAACCTAAAATAATCAAGGTTGACATGTTCACTCTGTCTTTCCAGATGATTAATTGTTTTTCAACTTCAGGTATGTATATATCACTGATATCACGAATGCTTTTTTCTAATGAATGAAGCACACGGTAAGAGCGATCATTTTCAATATTTGCCAGACGTTGGTCAATTTCTGCAAGAGATGAGTCTGATGACTCTGATAAAACAATGAATTGGCCTGTATGGATACCTAGCTCAGCTAATCTTCTTTGCCAGGAGGCAATAATTTCATTACTTTTCTTAGTATCCAGGCTAATTTCAGAATGATCTATAACATAGATAAATTTGTTGGTATCCTGTTGGGCAATAATTTCATCGACTGATTCTTTGATAAGGTCTGGTGTGGCATCAAATAAGTCGGTAAAAACCAGAACCAGATCAGACATGCCTAAAACATGCTGAGTTAATACGGGATGAACCTGTGTATCTCGTGTTGCATTGAGAACGGGAGTATCAATGAACAACTTACCTTTTAGTCTTTCACTATTGACTGTTTTTAATTCCAGGTAAGCGTTAACCTTGCTGCCTTCACCTGCTTCAGTCTGTTCTATTTTTTGACTGACTTGATAGAACGGCAATCTATGGTCAGCATCAAGTGCTGTTCCCGGTAGCGTGGTATTCGTTGCTTGAGGGGTGTATTGATGAACAGTGAATTTGTGATTAGAGGAATGGAGGTTGCTATTGAGATAACGATTGATAAATTCTGATTTTGCTGCTGAAAAGCCACCCAGTAAACTGACAATTGGCCACCAGGCGCTTTTTCTGGCAGTGGTTTCATCGTTATCAATCAACCCTAGGTCATATTCCAGCTGATCCAGCTCATGAAATGATTTACTAGCGGTTTGCAAAATGGGGTTTGCGGCTGAAAAATATTTTTCTAGATTTAAGAGATGTTTACTTACTGTCTTCTCGGCCATGAGTGAAAACCTTTCTTTATAGTTATTGGTAGGTTCAAATTTGTTTTACGAGTATACACCGAGCGAGCAAAAAACTAATAATAAAAGTAGTAAAATTTAATCACTACATTTATTCGGGATTGCTAATAGGTGAGTCAGACCTGTTTTTAGCAGACTTGTTCTTGATTACCCAACCGCTTCAGTGAAAATCATGAAATAAAGGATTCAAGAGGCTATAACACGTATATTTCAAATCTTATTCCCGATGTTTTTTATCGGGAATCTATTGGTAAGAGATAGGGTTCCTGCTAATAGAATGCTGGAATAATGGATATAGTAGATCTAGTTCCCATGGTCTCCGTGGGAACTCATAAAGGGACGCAGGCGCGTCACAAACTGCATTCCCACGCAGAGCGAGGGAACGAGGAGAAATTTTTTTCAATCAAAGTAAAGTTGGCAGGCTACTAGTCTCTCTAAAATGGCGGAGACTCATGGCTAACTAGTTGCTTGTTTGCGCTGTATCTTGTCTTAATCTAAGGTATTTGAGCGGGAATAGTAAAAACATAATCTGTTTTGTTAACTTGATTATGGCAAGCTAAACATTGTTCAGCAAATGATGCATCTTTACCATGGGGTAGTTGTTTTTCACCTTTCCAGCGAGCGAATCCCCAGCCAGCAGTCGATTTATATTTGACCT
>Ga0209707_1001683_pt1 | contig 12153 bp, 8 predicted proteins | sample EN4Hudsemesocosm_FD_184630 | JGI IMG/M metagenome (GOLD analysis project Ga0209707, IMG submission 184630) | Methane-oxidizing microbial communities from mesocosms in the Hudson Canyon - EN4B Hudson Canyon (SPAdes) (version 2) | ecosystem: Environmental > Aquatic > Marine > Cold seeps | place... | reverse complement strand
TTTAGTCAATACTAAGGAGAACAGGTTGGACCACACTTCACCACACAACAAAATTGTTTCATTTATATGGTCTATTGCAGGTGACTGTCTCTGAGATGTATTTGTACGAGGTAAATACCGTGATGTGATTTTATCCATGTTTATTCTTCGCCACCTAGATATTTTGTGAGAGCCCTCGAAAGAAGGTGTACTAGAGGTAGAGGAGGTTCGCTTTCAGCGGGAAGAAGCTCAGTTCACCGAAATATAGCCCCAAGGCTTGTTTGATGCATCAAGCTATGTGTTTTTTTATAACACCTCATTATTTACTCTGAAATCCCTGCGGGGTAATCCTTCGCAGCTGGATGCTAATTTGAAGAATTATTTAGACGGTTTTAGTGATAATGTTAAAGAAATTATTAAACATTTCGATTTACGCAGTCAGATTGACAAGATGGCAGTAGTCGATGTTTTGCATGAAGTCATTGATAAATTTGTTTCTGAAAAAATTAACTTAAGCCCAGAACCAGCCAAAGCTCCTGATGGAAGAAAACTTCCAGAATTAAATAATTTGGGGAGGGAATTATGTTTTTGAAGAACTGATTCGTAAATTAAACGAAGACAATACCGAAGAGGCAAGCGAACACATTCATAATGTCCTCTGCAAATTTATGCTCTTAATACGATCTAAATATAGCTACGTAAATTGTTACTCATTTTTCAGGTAGAATTAAAGGGAATTAAAAATTTCGATAGACTGGTTGCTATTAAAAGTAGACTAAAAATTTCTTTTTCTCATATTATTCTTGATCAAAATCGAGAGGACTTTTTTGGATTTTTTAAGCGGTCTACTTTACAACAATGCAATATATCATGTTGGTGCTTATGGTAAAAATCCCAATAGAAGCGAAGCCATTTTTTGTAAGCGGCTTTATGTTCGTCAGAAAAATATCTTTTCAACAAAAGACTGTCAAATTTTTGTAGTAATTTTGTTGGTTTTTTTAGCACTCCAATGGCATGTTGTTCAGATTCTGTTACCGTGTAGATAATGTATGTTATCTAGTTTAGTACTACAAGACTAGCGGCCTTTCTCTTGTTAATTTTTCTGGGTTAGCGTAAAGTTAACTGGGTAGAGACAATAACTTGTTATGCCACAAACAGTCTGCATTCATCGGAATCTATTTATATGGCTTTATTAGCTGCTAGTGAAATTAGCAAACATATAGAACTAAATATGTTTGACTACAGCTTCCTTTCCGATGATTTAGTTGGAGTGTATTCTTTATATGAAGAAAAGTTTAATTCTCTTTTCGAGCAGTACTCTGATGCTTGGGGGTTGGAAAACTGTTATTTCTACATTAAAAATTCTAATTTTTGTAATGCATCAGCAACGAAATCTGATGAGTTTAATCTAATCAATATAACCAATGGTTATCCGATTTTAATGGATAAAAAGTTTCACGGAGACTTTTTCAAAAATCTACTTTTTGTCGCTTTTATTAATAGCAAAGATATCTCGGATGCATATGTTGATGTGTTTGAAAAACTTGACGATGAGATGAAAGATTTCATACATGATTGCTCTATTAAATTTACATTCCATCATGAGTTTCGCCATATATTGCAGTTTAATTATTCACCATCAAATAAAAACTTTGATTTTAGTGAAAATTTTTCTTCCGATAGTGTTTTTCGAATGACAAAACATGCATGGGAGTATGATGCCGACAGGAATGCGATATACAAAGTGCTTCGATTCGCTTATGAAAAATACACGGAGATAGGGCTAAATACACAGGAACAATTGAAATGTATTTTTTATATTGCACTTTCCTCAATAATCATCACTAAAAATTTGTTTTATTTCAATGTGATTAATGATCACACGAATAGAAAAGGTATAAAACCAAAGGTTTTTTATACCAAGAAATTCTCGCACCCCCATTCACTTACGAGAATAATCAATGCAATCACTTATTTTATTGACTGTGCTAATGATGAACATTTGAATTTAAATATGGATTTACAAGAAACTATTAATAATACCCTGAAAATAAACAAACTGTACTTTGATTCGCTAACAAATAATACAGAATTTACAGAACAGTTCGTTAATGAGTGGGGCACCAATTCAAACAAGATAAACGCCTACAATAATGAGCTTTATGAGTTTGCAATCAGAAATAAAGCAATTAAAAATTTGCTGATTTATACTGGTGCAAATTTTGGGGCATAACAAGTCAATGCACTCGGACTTGCCAAAGCTGGCACGTTTTTTGTTCCAAAAAATCCGCCAACTTCACCAAGCCGGTGATTGAGGCGTTAGCATTCTGAAGTGGGTATAGGATAGTTTCAATATGGAATATGGCTCTCTACTTAATAAGGTTTCATTGTGAATAAAATAACTAGTATCGACTCACTTGATGATCTGAAGCAACTAGGATCAGTCAGTATATTAATTGAAAAAATTGAGAAATATGTCTTTCCATTAAAAGTTTCTGGAAGTACATACGAGGAACTTTTTGAAGTTATAAAATGTTTAAAAAAAAATTGGCAGCCACTTCGTAATGAGTATTTTTCAAGTAAGAGAAGTGAATATATTTACTATCTCCTTGAGCATGAAGGGGAAAAGAGAGAAAAGCTGTTAGGTATTGATGATGAAATATACAGTGACTCTAAGAAAGCCAAACATTGGTATAAAAGAATCGCTCAAATTATTCGTGCTGATCTAGCAGATAGTGAACGTGCTAAAAATGCTTTTCAAACACTTCAGAATATTTATAAAGACTTAACGGACGATGATGCTTTTGTAGATTCAAGTGAGTGAAAAACCACAAACTGAAACGCAAATCGTAATACATTCTCTGGAGTCTACACCTCTAAATTTTCCAGAACCATCAGAATTTGTTGATGAAAAATATGCTGAGAAAACAAGAAGTGTTATCCAGAAAAATGGCGTTCGTGATAACAGCGGAAAAACAGCCCTAAATACAAAAGGATTACAGCACGCACTGGTGACAGATATAGTAGGTGCTAAAAAATTCTACAATAGGCTTTCAAAAAAAGATAAGTTTCAGGTAGGTAAAGAGCGATATGTTCGGACACCAGCTTTAAAACGAGAACTAGATGAAAGAATAGAAAAGCCATATGATGCGAAGAAAATTGAGCAAATGAAGGATAATGAGCGATGCTTAACGGCTCTTCGAGATAATAGTGATTCTCAAACGCAAAGGGCTCTTGAAGAAAGCAAAATAAGAAGTGAACAAAAGCACCTTAAGGGTCGAAAAATTAAACGTGATAACGTAACAGAGTGCCAGTTTTCTGACCCTGGTACACCGTTAGAGCCTGACGCACATGCTCACCACGAAGAGAGAAGAGCAGACGACCCTGATTTGGCACTAGATTTAGACAATATAAAAATTGTTAATAAAGAGCCTCATAAGAAACATCATAAAGATGAAAAACAAATCGATTATGAATAAAAATGCTAACGCCCAGATCACTTGCCGTAAAAAGCGTCACTTTTTACGGCAAGTGATCTGGGCGTTAGAGTTTACGGGGAATTTTATTGGTTACTGAAGATTGGCTTATAGCTATAAATGACGAATTTCGCAAAGACGGTGTGGAGCAACGAGGAAGACCTTGGAAAGCGCTTCAACGCTATTCTGTAGAGTTTAATGTATCAGTAGATTTCTCCTCTAATTTAGCAAATAAAATATTTGAATGGTTTTCTGCACATTCAAAACCAGGGGTTGACCAAGTAGGAAGTTTATACGAATCAGTTTATTTCTTTGACACCCAGTTTTGGGGAGTGTCTATCCCAATAATATTTGGAGAAGTGAGGTTAAATCCATTTGACAACCTAGATGAAATTCCAGAAAGCATCAAAAAAGAAATAATGTTGAATAAGAATTTGACTGATGAATATGTGGAATTTTGGAGTAAATGTATCAATTATGGGTATGGGTTTGATGATTTAAGAAAAACCTCGGGGTTAGATGCCTTTGGAATGCAATTTCTTGAAGCTGGTGATCAAGAGTTAAGAATGGCATCAAAGATATTAAATCAATTTCGTCCTGACTCAAGAGCAATTCTTACATGTAGACTGGCAGTGGAAATGTTTTTTAAGTCGTATATTGCTTTAAAAAAAGGATTGTCTGAAAAAGAAGCTAAATCAATTAGCCATAATCTTAATACTGGGCTTGATAAGTTTATTGAAGCATCTGGTTATGATCATTGGGAGAAAGCCAGAGAAACCTTAACTATATTTCCAGAAATACATGATCGTTATAAACCTCAAGAAATCCCACCTAAGCAGTTATGGGAGGTTTTTTCACTTGCCCAATCTTTAGGCGTAGTAATTACCCAAGAATATACAGATAGAAACATATTAAATTAACAAGAAAAACTCTTACAATCACATCCACTTGACGTTAGCTTTCAATAAAAAAAGAGTACTTATGGAACTATTATCAGAGATTAATTACACACAAATTTGTCGGCTCAATAATGGCTCTAAAATATGTATCACTATTGATGATGAAGGTGAGAAAATTCAAGTTAATACTGTGAATGGTGAAAATATTGGATCAATCAAACTTCAATATTGCGAATCAGAAAATTTTCATATCATGTGGATGTATCTTGATGAAGGTGGAAATCATTTCAAGCATCAAGGTATAGGAAGGCAAGCCCTTACATTTCACAAGCAACTTTTTGATGCGCCGATTACGGCAACAGATGATAATGGTATTCGATTATCAGATGGTAGCCATCTTACTGGTGATGCGCCTGGGTTTGTAAGAAAAATGCGAAAAGAAGGTTTAATTGTGGATACTAATTTAGAACGCTATGAAACTGATAGCTAATAATCACTTTAAGAAATTTTAATATTGCATGTTGAAAGTACCTTACAGCATCAATAATTAGTGAGTAATGGTACCGACCACTCATGTTAAATACTTTACATTAATCTCTTGTTTTATTACTTAAATCTTTAAGAAAAGAGATATTATGAAAAATTTAGTTACAACTAGTAGTAAGAAAAATATCATTTCATTTCTAAAAAATGAAAGGTCATATAATTTAGAAAAAAATATTTTAAAAAGCGAAGTTCTAGTTATAAATAGACTTCTGGATAATGAATTTTTGGCCATTGACTTTTATGAAGAAATTTGTGAGAAACTGTCAGATCATCAATGGAAAGCTTTGGTTTCTCAGGTTTTATCATTAGCTGCATTCTGGGACCCAGAGTCTATTAATGAATTAAAAAACGTCAAAAAAGAACTTCAATATATAAATGTTGAAATTGGGTTGGCAGCTGAAAAACTATCAATCCTAATAAAGCAAAGAGAAGAATTGTCAGAAAAAGGATTTAACTCATATGATTGTTATCATATAGTAGAGTTAATGGATAGAGCTGCTTCAAATAATTATCTGTACGAGTGGTATGTGCAAAAAAAACTTATACCATTAAGAAGTCAGTTTAGCCTAAAGTATTGGCCAGAAATTGGAGATATAATTCAAGAATTGGCTAATGATGCAAACAATACATCAGTTGAAGCTATTGATAGTATTACTATTGCTGCAACATCATCGGTTAAGTCATCTATTACAGATTTTTTCAGAGTTCTTTATGAAGGGTTAGACGAAATGAAACATTCAAATTATGGTGATTTACCTAATAATTTTTGTTTAAGTGATAAAGCCACAGCAAGTATGGTAAATTCTATATTGCCTTTAAGAGAGGAAGATATGGTTGAATCATCTTATGTTAAAAGGGCAAGACAAAGGTTACGGGAACAAAGTAAATAGCTAACAAGTGACTATGGTGTCAAATAGAAATTATTTGGCATAATCAAGATCCCATTTGACACCGTCCGCTTTCAAAATTTTGGATGAGTGGAGCGTTAGGTTTAAATAAAAAGGAAGTCGTGAATAAATGATGTCTAATGATTTTGTTATGTTTTTTAGTGCTAATAGCAGTATTTTAATTGGTGCATTAATTGGTGTAGTTTTAGGAATGCTTCCAATTGTTAATGATTCAGTAAAAAACTTTTGGAAAAAGCGGTTTCGAGAGCAAGTAAAAAATGGAATTATTAATGAAAAATTAAAGCCTGAAGATATGTTTCATCTGTATGAACGCTGGAACCAAGATAGACAGTCCGTTCTTCAAAGTTTAAGAGTTATGCTTTCAGATGCTATTGCAGGGGATGATGAAAAATTACATGAAAAAGTTGATGGAATTAGGCATCTTATTGTTCAGCATGAAGAACGAGAACCATTTTCAGAATTACCTGAAAATATCAGTATTCAATTAAATGCAATAAAAAGTGAGAATTTAAGTGCTGAAAAATTAGTTACGCAATTAGCCAGTTCTTTGAATGAATTATATTTTTCAAATAAATCTCAACTAGAGAGACAGAAAAAATTAAGCTTTTGGGGATTTATTATTGGTATATTAGGAGTGCTTATCGGGGTGGCAAGTTTGTATGTTGCTATACCATAAAACCTAATCAAAAAAATCCAGTTGACCGTTGGCTGCACGGTTCATTTTCAACGGTCATTTTATATCAAAGTTCAGTGTTTTTGTCAGAGTTCATCGAACACCTAGCAACGGCATCTGGTTTTTGTGTTACTTGTTTACTGAGAAAGTCAGTGGCAAAAAAACTCACTATTTGAAAAAACAAGAGCTGAGCTCTGGTGTTTGCCAAGGTCCGTGTTGAAAAAGGAAGCGCGGCTGACTGCCACAGAAGTTAATGAAGAGAAGAAGTGCACAGAAGAAAAATCACAGAGTGTGTGGCTGAGCTTTATGACCCCAGCTAATTAGGCTTAGCCTACACAAATAAGGTTACATTGATGTTGCAGGATTTTTATCTATAAAAGAGTGTCAACTGAGGAATGAAGGGTGCCGATATTTATATGCAATATCAAATATATAACTACAACCAAAAATTACCTGCAATTAAATATTTAAGTAAGTAAAAAATAGTCTCAAACCTTATGGAAATAATACTACACATTACAGATTTACACTTTGGATATGAAGGTAACAAACCAGGTGCCAAAGCCCAACGAATAAACTGTTTAGATTCACTGCTAAATGAAATATCAAAACTTGAGCCAGAGTGGAAACCATCAATTATTTGTATAACAGGGGACTTAGTATGGCATGCTGCAGCTAATCAATTTGATGAAGCTAAAGTATGGTTGGACAAGCTACTTCAAAAGTGTGATTTGGAGTATAGCAACGTAATTTTCTGCCCTGGAAACCATGAAGTTGATCGATCTAAAGCTAAGAAAATCCCACGACCATCAAAAGCTTCAGAAGCGGATGATTGTTTAGCATACCCTATTGCTGGTCATTATCTAGAACCTTTCGCAGAATATATAAAATTTTGTAAAAATATAGGTATTCCCACTCTAGACTTAGAAGAAACAAAAACCAGTTTAGTTGGAACATGCACGATCAATGAGGTTCGGTTTGTTGTACTAAACTCTGCGTGGTTTTCCAAGGATAAGGAAGATAAAGATAAGCTATGGCTTGGGCTACCGCATCTTGAATTAATGCAATCTAATCAACAAATATCTGTATTACAAGGTAGTCAAAATGCCCCTATAACTGTTGCTCTAATGCATCATCCATCAGATTGGTTACACCCTGAAGAACAGGAAGCAGCTTCTAACAGAAAAAATACCAGAAGCTATTTAGCAGCCAGATGCCATATAATTCTAACGGGACATACACATGGAGAAGTAAGGGATCCTGATCGAATTGCTAATGGTGCTTATCATTTTTCAGGCGGAGCAACCTATGCAACCCCCAACTATCATAATAATTTTCGCCTTATTCGTATTGAAGATGAAAGTCTAGCCTATAAGTCTTTTGAGTATGATCCAAGGTCTTCTATCGATGAATGGAAGCCATCAAATGCAAAAACCTTAGAAATAAATACTAAGCCTCAGTCAAAACCATTTTTAAAAAAAGTTAAAAATATAGAAAGCAATAAAGAAATTTATAACTCTTTGAAAGTATATGCTTTAAATCTAAGAAATAAAAAGTCCCAGCTATTAAGACCAACAGGAGTTTTACCAAAAGATATTGAAAACCCTGTTTCAGTGCGCGTAAGCACTCAACAAGAATCTTTTGATCCTAGTGGGCAGCTCATACGACCAAAAGATTCTGAGCAACTTATGCCAATGTTTGAGGCTATCAGAAAGTCTCGGAATACTCTGCTGCTTGGAGATTTAGGAACAGGGAAAAGTACGGTTGCTGCTCAGCTAGTCATTGAAACACTAGATAAATTACCCAACACAATTACAATTTTAGTTCCTGTAAAAAACCTCAAATTAAAGAGTCGTTTTTCTGTACGTGAGCTAATACAATTTGTGAATGACTTTCTCGTGAATGAAGTGGTAAATCATACACAAAAGATTAACTTAGTAGAGCTACTAGGTGATCATGTTCAGATTCTCATAGTATTTGATGGCTTAGATGAACTCTCCCAAGAGATAGCCTCATGCTTGTTAAGAATAGCTACCCATTTAATAGAGAACTGGCCGACAATTCAAGTAGTAGCAACAGCTAGGCCAATAGAGTTGCAAAGTGTTTCATTCGCTAATTGGAAAGTTATTCATACCACATCATTAAGTGATGAAAAACAACAACAATTTATTCAAGAAGAGTTAGTTGCAGATGGCTTAGAACCAGAAAAAGCCAAGCAAAAATCCGAAATACTAGTCAAAAAACTTAAAGATCAACCTGAACTCAATTCACTTGCCTCTACACCACTTACAATTCGATTAATATACCCGCATCTTAAAAATGCTACTCCCAACAAATTAAATACGCTGGGTGATTTATTGTATGAATTATTATTAATGCGTCTTGAAGGTTGGCAGAAACGGGATGATAAACCTTCTAATTTTGATTGTTTTGAATCTATATTTCCTACTGCCGAAGCAAAGATGGAGTGTTTTTCAGCTTTAGCTATGAAGGCAATAGAAAAACCAGGCATGAGTATTGATGAAGCTAAGGCTATTTTTCTTGATAAAGCTGAAAGTTACAATGCGGAAAAAAAATACTTATTAGCAAAAGAAGCATTATCCTATTTTGAATGGCTAGGTCTTATCACAATAACAGATATAATTGATTTCCCACTTCAATCACTTGCCGAAATGTCAGCTGCAACAGGTTTATTAAGAGAATGGAAATCACAAACCTCAAATATAGCATTACCAAGCAATTCACAATGGAGGGTCGTATCATTTCTTGCAACAATCACTCGTCGACGAGGGCAGTTAGAAGACGTACGTCAAACACTACATAAATATATTCAGAAATTACTGGTACCAAGTGCTCCTAGCCTTCCTGCTGCTTGTTATATTGTTACCGAAGCAAATGACTCCCTTTGTGCAAAAATAGCTATTGAATCATTTTGTGAATTAGAACGAAGACCTCTCACCTGTTTTGGTGATGAGAAAATAATCTCCGCTCGAAATATTGCAATGACTATATGGCTTGCTGATGAAATTGGATATAATTGGCTATATTCTCACTATCTTGACCCTAAATACCCAATAATTAATGCGGGTAGCATGGTTATTCAAGATGTTTTTAAACAGTGGGCTGCCATAGCTCATACACGCCTTAATACCTGCCAGAAACAGCATTTATCCAAACTTGTAAATCCTTATCTAGCAACTGAAGGAGCAAGTTTTTTTGGCGTTCTAGATATATTGTCAGTACTAGTGCCTGAAGCTTTTGAGCAAAGTGACTGCTTATGGTATCAATCTCATTCACTAAATAGTCCGTTATTTGGAGAATGGGTTTTCTCACAATTTGAAATTGTTGCAAGACAAAATCAAGTGCTTTTAGAAAAGGTTTTATTGCCTCAAGTAGCAAGCTCTAAAAAAGCTGCTATATTATGGCTAAAACTTAATCCCGACAAAGCACCGCCTATTCCTCTTATTCAACACGCTTTGCGTTTAATAAGATTAAACACTTCCTATGATAAAACTATTACAGAAGAATGTATTAAGCGTCTAGGACAAGAAAAATGGATGCATTTTGTACGTTGGTTTCTCTTTAGTTCAGATAGAAGTGTAGCTACGGGAGCTACAATAGTCTTGTACCAAAAAGGTGAGCAACGTCTATCAATACTAGGCAATACTCTGATAGATTCACTGCATGATGGTGGCTATCAAGCTGATGCAGAAAATATTTTATTATCCTTGGTAAAAAAAGCTGGAAATAAAGGGGTTCGCTGGTTAGCGTTTCGAATAAGCAATTGCAGTGAGCATTATGGAGCACATTCAGGCTTATGGCGTATCTTTCTTGCTCAAGTAAGCCATGTTGATGATGGCCCAAAACTTCTTTCTGGTTGTGTACATAAACTTGGGGAGTTTGTATTACCTAGATATCCTGAAGTTAGAGAAGCTTTTTCTCAATTATTTAATGGTTCAAAAGGGGAAGGCTATAAAGCCTCTCTAAGACATCAACTTTATTCCCTTGATCCTATGGTTCGGGAAGGTGCTGCTAAAATACTAATTTCTGCTAATCCCCATACAGAAGGAGAAGCCTTATTTGTTGCAGTACGCTCTCGTGCTAACCGAAATAACCATCGCGATCAACATGAATGGGAAAAGTTTTGTCTTAGTCTTAGTTTTTCAGTGGGTGTCTTAACTTTGCTTCAAAGCAGATTACACTTGCTAGCCCCAAATTCACGAACCTTTGCACTATTTTTATTAGTTAAAAACTCTATAGAGATCCAAGGTGATCAATATATTGAACTAAAATCAAACCTTTTAACTTTAGATAACTGGCATCTTGCTCGTGACCCTATTGGAAAATCATTATTAAGTACTCAAGAATCATTTACATATTTACTATCACTACTTGATGAACCAACTTCGAAAGAAGCTGAACGAGCAGCAGAACATTTACTGGAGTTACATTCAAAGAAGCTATCTCTTAAAGATAATGCCAAATGCACGGCACTAAGTAATAGGTTTTATGGATGGCCGCATGACCTTGTTAAATTAATGGTTAAAATCACCAGTGATGACCAATTTGCAGATGTGTTTATAAAAGCATCTCAGGAAATAAAGATAAAAGGTGGTAATACTTCTGTATTAGAAATAGTTCTAAATGCATCAAAAGGAGAGGTTTCATGGAAAGATGTTCTTTGGTCGATGTTATGTGATGATACTTCTTTTGGAGGCAGTAGCGAATCTGAAACATCTGGTTCAGCCTTGTTAGAGTATGGATTAATAATGAGTCAACATAGCAACGCTATAGGTGATGCAGCTGTTGAATGCCTCTCTGACCCACGGATGAAAAATAACCGCTGGACAGATGCATATCATTGGCTAGCCGTAATTGCCGATGAATTTGTTGGTCTTGCCGAAGAGCAAATAGAATCAATTCTAAAAAAATCAGCTTCAACAATTCGTGCAGAAGCAGCAACATCATTACTTGCTCGCTTGGGTTATGTACCTGAAGGCATTGAATTTAGACGTAGCTATAGAAATAGACCCAATTTATCTACTGATGAAATAGACCAAAAAAATGAAATCTCTTCTATTATCCAAAAGCTTAATGATTTTTCTCGTGACTCCGAGAGCTTGCATCCAGATATAATTTCATTAATCGAGCAGAGCTTATATTTTCCTCCACTTGATAATCAGGTGATGATAAATTTTAGAGACTATGGAAAACCTGGAATGTTAATCTCTACAACCTTACTACATTGCTATGGATCTCCACCACAATTGTTTGAGACAATTCCATTGCTTGATCACTGGGGGGCTACAAATAGTACGAATGATCAAACAAAGAAAAAACTTCAAGATATATGGCAGACAATACGTTCTTCTATACATGATAGCGATGAAGAAATATCCAGAAAATATCTTATAGAGCTTGATAAACAATTATTCTCTAGTCATACATGGGAGCTGTTTATTGCTTTTGAAATATTACAAGTTCGAGGGAATTTATTAGAAACACAGATAGAACCTATCTTTATAAAATACGTCAATCATACTTCATATTTACATGTGTATATTTTTGAAGAATTAATTAGGTGGTTATCCAATGAACTTGATGAGCCAACAAAACAAGCAGTGATAAGTGCAACACATGCGGCACTTATTATGTTAAATGAAAATACCCTT
>Ga0209707_1001680_pt1 | contig 12175 bp, 8 predicted proteins | sample EN4Hudsemesocosm_FD_184630 | JGI IMG/M metagenome (GOLD analysis project Ga0209707, IMG submission 184630) | Methane-oxidizing microbial communities from mesocosms in the Hudson Canyon - EN4B Hudson Canyon (SPAdes) (version 2) | ecosystem: Environmental > Aquatic > Marine > Cold seeps | place... | reverse complement strand
GCTGATATTGAAGCCATGGTTTTGTCTCATCAAGACCCTGATATTGTCGGTGGATTAACCAGTTGGTTACGCCTTACTTCGGCCAAAGTTTATGTGTCTAAAATATGGCATCGGTTTTTACCCCATTATGGTATTACTGGGATGCAACGCTTTGTTGGCATAGAAGATGAGGGAGAGAAAAAAACCTTAGGATCGGGTCTAGAATTACAGTTTGTCCCCGCTCATTTTTTACATTCTCCCGGTCAAATTAATGTATATGACCCGATATCAAAAATATTGTTCTCTGGTGATGTCGGCGCCTCTTTAGTTCCCGCAGATGATTGTGAGGTATTTGTTCATAATTTTTCAGAACATTTAAAGTATACCGAGGGCTTCCATAAACGCTACATGGCATCCAACCGAGCTCTACGCTACTGGGTTGAACAGGTTCGAAAACTGGATGTTGATATTATTGCCCCGCAACATGGCCCTTTATTTAAAGGACAAGCAAAAGATGAATTTCTAAATTGGTTATATGATTTACCTTGTGGCAGTGATTTATTGACACTGGAATCAGACTGATGGATAGCTTTCACACTCGACCGTCACAGCTTAAGTCTTTTTATACTCATATTATTCAAACGCTAACCCAGCTACTTGAATCTCAGGTGAGAACTGAGTTGTTTGATAAGGGCGTCATGGATATGACCCTGACTGAGTTAAATAACATTGCTGCACAATTAGAAGAGTTACCACAAGAAACCGCCGCCTCTCCCAATGTCTCACAGTATGCAAACCGACTTAAAAATGTGGGGGTTAATTTAAATTTATTAAAAACAGAACACGGCAAAGATACCGAACAAAATTATCAGCGCATAGAGTCTTTAATTGTAGAAACACACGAACTGGTTGAACGTCTTTCTCTTACTTTAATAGATAGGAGCTTGTTTGAGCGCCAATCCAATGTATTAGAAAATATTATTTTATCGCACGAAAATGTCACTCAATGGAAAGAATTTGTACAAGACATATTGCGAGATTTTCATGGATTTTTCCCCTTTAATTTTTTCACTATTGCTTTTAGTGATGCCAATGGCGTTAGCATTTATTTGTATTACTTGGGTAAGTATTCTGATGATATTAAACAGTATGCCCGAAAAACCTTATCAGAAAACCTAATTACTGAATTAGGCATGCAAGCAGATACTTTAATAAACCTTGAAGAATTTGAAGTTTCAGGAATCGATATACAACGAGATCTTAAAAAGGTTGATATTATTTCTGTGGGCGTGCCTGGGGACAAACCAGGTCTAGGTGGAATTTTAGGTGTGGGTTATGCTTCGGGTTATCCCTTGAGCATGCAAGAACAAAGTATCATAAGATCATTACTTTCAGTAATGGTAATGGTAGTCGGTTCCAGTAAATCTTTAAGTCGCTCATTAAATGAACTGGAATATTATGCTGAACATGACCCCTTAACTGGCTTACATAATCGACGCTATTTTAATGAAATTCTGGAATATGAAATTGACCGCTCAACACGGCACAAAACATACTTCTCAATCTTGTCCATTGATATGGATAACTTTAAAGGCGTCAATGATACTTATGGGCATCTATGTGGAGACCAGGTTCTCGTACATTTAGCCCAGGTATTACGAAAAAAATTGCGTAAGGGTGATGTATTAGCACGCATAGGAGGGGATGAATTTTCTATCATTTTGCCGGAAACAAACAGTGATAATGCTTCCATAGTCGCTGAAAGTCTGCGTCTAGCTATTAGTGATTATGACTTTAACTTTGATGAATTCAATGCCAGGAAAATAAACCTGACTATATCTATTGGACTAGCCACTTACCCCACTGATGCTGAGAATATAAGTGATTTACTTTCAGGAGCGGACCTTGCACTTTATCAAGCCAAGGATTCTGGAAAGGACTTTGTTTGTAAGCTTTCTAATGTTGAGAAAGACCTAGCTCATAGTAAAAAAATGCATGGGCTTTCTGAGGTATTAAAAAAGGCTTTAAAAGAGCAACGTATAATCCCTTACTTTCAACCCATTATGGATTGTAAATCTGGCGAAGTATATGCTTATGAAGCACTGGCAAGGTTACAAACTGAAGAGGGTGAAGTTATTTCTGCAGGTATGTTTATTGATGCAGCAGATAAATATAATATCAGCTTGAACCTTGATCGTGTAATGTTGCTTAAAGTAACACAATTTATGGCTAAGCATAAAAGTGAAGCAGGCACTATGCCATTGGTTTTCGTTAATTTAACGCCGCAAGAAATACAGCATCATGATATTTTGAATTATGCTGAAAACTTATGTCAGGATAATAATATTCCGCCTGATAGAATCGTATTTGAAGTCACAGAGCGTGAAGCAATTAGTGATTTATCAAATATGCGTAAATTTCTGACTAAATTACGCCAAAAGGGCTTTGCCTTTGCTCTGGATGATTTTGGTAGTGGCTACAACTCATTTCACTATCTCAGAGAATTACATTTTGAATATGTTAAGATTGACGGCGAGTTTATTACCAATATTCTAGAATCTAAAATTGATCGCGCATTAGTAGAAACATTAAACAACTTATGTCAGCAACTGGGTATGAAAACACTGGCTGAATTTGTTGAATCAGAAGAGGTCATGATAAAACTGCAAGAGATGGGAATTGATTTTGCGCAGGGTTTTCATTTAGGTTTACCGCGAGAAAAATTTGGTTAAATGTTATATACTTCAGGCTGTCACAACGGCTAATTTTGGTCTTAGCTATAGACTGACCATCTATAACCGTGTGAAATGTATATGAAATAATGCCTACACCCTGCAAATATTTCAGAATTTTCATAGACTCCTTCTGGAAATAAAAATGTTTATTTGTAGACCAGCATTATCAAAATATTAGTCAAAATAGCAAACCTATATGACTGATAAAAAAACATTAAACCTGCTAGAAAAAACAAAATCTGTTTTAAAAGGTGAGATTAAGCAGCTGCAAATGATCCCTGCAGCGGCAATTACACTTTTAAATTTAGCTAATGATGAAAACACTACCGTTGCTGATTTAGCGCAAGTTATCGAAACAGAGCCCGCATTAGCAGCACAATTACTTAAGCTGGTTAATTCCGCTGCTTATAGCCTTCCATCTACAATCACCTCTATTAATCGAGCTGTCAATTTATTGGGATTTGCTGAGGTTAAAAAAGTATCCCTGGACTTATTATTTTTTAATAATTTAATTAAACCAAATAAAGATGCTCAATTTGATCAACTTTATTTTTGGCAACACTGCCTGTTTGTTGCAGGATTAAGCAGATCAATTGCAGTAAGCCTCAAACATCCTGATCCTGATAGAGTTTATGCCGCAGGTTTATTACATGATATAGGCAAGATCGTTTTAGAAACAAACGGTGTTGTCAGCTATAGTGACTTTTTAGCCTTTTATGAAAAAAGTGATAATGCAATACCGGAGAATGAAGAAACTTTCTTTGGTATGACGCATGCTGAAGTGGGTTTTATATTTTGCAAACAATGGCAGTTACCAGAGGCTATTACAGCCGTTGCTTATTTGCATCATCAGGATTTTATAGATCATCCTTTAGCAAAAGGTTTTGAGAATGATATTGCCATTATTTCATTTGCTAATTTTATTGGTTGGATGCAAGGCATTGGATCTGTACATGGGCATAACCATCCCATTTTACAAAATGATGTTTTAAATACTATTCATATTGAACATTTAGATATTGAACAAATTCTAGATAATGTAGATACTGAAATGCGTAATATCAGGGACTTCTACGGAATAGACTTCCCTAATCTTAATAGGTTACGCGCGACACTCGTCAAAACTACCATAGATTTAAGTAAAGTGAGTGTACAAGGTTCTGTTTCTAATGTTGATTCAGCACAAAAAGAACCTGTATTTTTATCCAGTTTAACTGCGCCTCATCATAGCCTGAATAAAAAAGACTTTGTACCACGTACACTGGAAGCTATACATACAGACTTTGATTTCGATCGGGTTATGTTACTCGATATCAACCCAGAAAAACGTAGCCTAGTTGCATCCTTTACTTGGCCTGAGGATATTAAAACCAACCTCAAAACACCTGAAATAAAAATCAGCTCTGCCTCTACTGATTTATTAAAGTGCCTTCGTCAACGGGAAGCCGTTTTAATCACCGATACTTCTTGGTTAGAGTGTGATGTTTTAAAACAAGATAATATTGATGCTTTTATTGCTGTACCTGTCTTACGACATAATCGTTTTATAGGCATTATATATGCAGATAATGTTGTATCTAAAACACCTCTGCTTTCTGATATGGCTCACCAATTAGTTCCAATAGCCAATGAACTAGGTATCGCTTTAAATAATGCCAGACAACTGGAAAAAGAAAGAAAAAAATCCCTGACTGATCCGCTGACCAATCTTAACAACAGACGCATGTTAAATGAGTTTATTGAAGATATTTATCAAGGAGATATGAGTAAACATGGCCAAATAGCGGTTGGGTTTATCGATATTGATCATTTTAAACAACTTAATGATCAGTGTGGACATCAATGTGGGGATGATGCTTTAAATGTGGTTGCAGATATTTTACGCAGCCTAACCAGACCAGGTGATTGTATTGGCCGTTATGGTGGTGAGGAATTCCTGTTTATTCTTATAAACACAACACTTGACGGAGTGGCTGGGTATGCCGAAAGAATTAGGGCTGAAGTTGAGCGGCGAGGAAATATTATTGGTCAACGTATAAAATGTGATGCCTTAACTGTCAGCATTGGGGTGGTCATGCATAGTGCTCAATATCAAAATTATTACGATATTATTGATGCCGCTGATAAAGCCATGTATCAAGCAAAGTCTGAAGGGCGTAATCGCGTAGTTTTAAAGCAATAACGTCCTTGCGGGTTCCTAAAAGTTATTGGAGCACAAGTTTTAGCCTGCGCCCCATACAGAAGCTAGTAAATATTCATTCCTTAATAGACATAAAACTGGCGCATCATTCCCAGATCTTCATGCTCTAAATTATGGCAATGATATAAAAAGAAGCCTTTGAAATCTTGAAAGGGTTTAATCACCTCAATTTCTTCTCCAGGCATAACCAAGACAGTATCTTTCCAGCCTGAATCAATAAAGCCATCCTTAACGGTTGCATAATCCTCTTTACGCATACCTTCCATTTTTCGTGAAATAATTTGATACTGTTGACCATGCAAATGGATTGGGTGAGCCATAGACATCATCATGCCGCCACCCATTCCTCCACTCATCATACCCATACCGCCTTTTCCTCTCATAGACGACATTTTCATCTTACCTTTACTATCACCATGCTCTTTTTTCATACCATGGTCATGGAATATTTTTATTTTCTTAATAGAACCCATAGGGACTCTTTCAAAATCTAAAACTTTGTCTAGACTAAAGGATTTACCATTTAAACGAGGGGACATCGGTTTCATGGAAATGGCTATAGGTATTGGCTTATTGATATTATCAGCATCACTTTCATTCAATCGATCAAATTTTACTAAACGACTGGGTAGTTTTGGTGAACTTGACACCTTTTCAGTCACTTTAAAACTTGCGATAGGAAATTTGGAACCTTGAGCTAAACCGCCGCCCATCATTCCCATACCTCCCATTTTTCCTTTTCCACCCATCATACCGCCACGCATTCCTCCCATACCCATGCTGCCACCTTTACCTGATTGCATTTTTTGATACATAGGAGGCATTGCACCAGAATAAGGAAGGCTGTACATAACCAATTTTGAGCCAACTTTACGGTCACTAAAATCCAGCCACAAATCAACACGTTCACCTGGCGCCAACATAATGTAAGGTTTAGTTTCCGGTTTTTCCAGCAAACTGGCATCCGTACCAATCGCGGTTAAAGGGGTACCATCATCCCAACCCAATTTATATATTCTTGAATTTGAACCATTCAATGCTCTAAAACGATAAGCGCGTGTTTTGACAGAAAACTCAGTATCAGCTTGTCCATTCACTAAAATAGACTCGCCTAAAAACCCCATCATGCGCCCATGCATGCCATGTAAATACTGCAACTGGTTTCTATCATTAAAGGTTCTATCCTGAATAACAAGTGGCAGATCGTATTCACCTCGTGGCAAGTCCAGCTTTTGCTCCTCTTCGTCAGTCACGGTGATTAACCCTGCTAAACCTTGATAGACTTGTTCTGCAGTAAGCTCATGAGTATGAGAATGATAAAAACTGGTTCCTGCCCGGTTCATCACTTCAAATTCATAAACATATCGCTCGCCCGGCTTAATGGTATACATAGGGTGACCGTCACTTTTTTGAGGCACATGAAGTCCATGCCAGTGAATAATCGAGGGTTCATTGAGTTTATTATAAAAATAAACCCGAACTTTTTGACCTTTTTTAAAGTTTAAAATTGGCCCCAAGTAATTACCTTTTAATGTTTGTACGGTTTCTTTCGGGCCTTTTAATACTTTTCCGTAATATTTTTGTACACGCGTCGTAGGGCCACTCTTTAAAACAGAAATTTGTGCTTTCTTGGCGGTCATTTCAATTTCTACATCTGCATTAAACGCTCGTGTAGGCATGCTTCTTAGCTGTACAGATTTAGCTGACAGTAAACCAGGGAATGCGGCAGCACTTGCCACTAGTGCTGATTGTTGTATAAATTGACGTCTGTTATTATTATTTATTTTTGACATAAACCTTCCTTAAATTAAATGGCTAGCGTTAGGAATGAGGATTTAATTAGAAACGAATATACTCTTTTTTATAAGGATAACAACATACTATTTTAGTGGGGAATTAGTCGCTCTTAGCCCTTAAGCAAGCTTTCTTTCATACGTTAAAAAGCTATATGAAAAATCAACCGTAGGATCATTATCAATATCCTCTCTTGCCACTTCACACCATTGCTGTTGATCAATAACAGGAAAAAATGTATCTGCATCAAACGATTTGTTAATTTGAGTTAAGTACAATGTATCAGCCTTATCGAGCATTACATTGTAAAAAGTAGCTCCACCAATTACAAAAATTTCATCATGCTGTTTGCAGGCATTAATAGCCTCTTCAACACTGTTAAACACTGAACAGCCTGGCTGCTGATAATCAGAATTACGGCTGATAATTATATTTTCTCTGCCAGGTAATGGCCGGCCAATGGACTCAAAGGTTTTACGCCCCATCAAAATAGGCGAGCCCATAGTAATCGCTTTAAACTTTTTCAAATCGGCTGATAAGTGCCAAGGCATTTGTTTATTCAGGCCAATTGCTCTGTTTGTCGCCATGGCAACAATAAGTGATATTTTCATGTTTGTTAATAAGGTATTAAAATTAGTTATTCAACCAAGTACCTGCAACAGGTTTATGCGCTATTTTATCAGCTCCGGTAAATTCAAACGGCACTGAAACCAATTCCATGCCTTGATTAAGCTGTACAGCAAAATGTAAGTGAGGACCTGTAGAGAACCCTGTATTTCCAGAATAAGCAATCAACTGTCCCGCTAATACCTTTAATCCCGGGTAAACTTGAGCCTTTTCTAAAGCCAAATGCGCATAAATAGCCATAGACCCATCATCATGCAGAATTCTGATACTGTTTGCCCGGCTTTTATACGTTTGTTTTGTACCATTTTTGTAATAATCGTTATTAACCTCTATCACCTTACCTGAGCGGGCAGCATGAATTGCGGTATCAACAGGCATAACAATGTCAACTGCAAACTGGTTTTGTTTATCTGAATGACTAAACTTTCCAGCAAATGCTTGTGAAATAGGAAATTGTGACCCTTTTGCAAAAGGGGGGTAATAAATCGCTGTACCATCATGAACAGCTAGTGGGTCGCCAATTGTATAACGGTATTCTAGTGAATATCCCCAAGACTTAGTCTTATCGCTACCCATCAACTGGAATAATGTTTGAGACTGACCGGGTTGTACTGTAAACCGCTCGGGCAGTTCAGGTATTGAAGAAACATTATTCATTTTATTAAGTTTAACTTCTACCTCAATCGCACCTTGATAGTTGTTAATAGCAAAATATTCAGGGTGATGCTTATCACCTTTTTTTTCTAGCCAAAGATAACGTTTTTGCCCTGCTTTTAACTGCCTGACTTCAACCGCTTGTGCTGTTTTTGGCGGTTTATCAGAATAATACCAACGGCCTTGCTGGTCTTGGAACTTATATAGCTTTTTTGCCTGTACTTGAGGCGCTAACTGACAAGCAATGAAAAAAAATAAAACTAATCGTTTCATCAGCTAGCGTAAGCTGCTTTATTGCTTTCTATCATCTTCAGTCATAAGGCGTACCGCTAAATCATGATCAGAGTATGTCTCCAAAGCATGTCCAACTTTCTGACAAGAGCCACCGTGACGTTGATAGTTTGCACTAAACTCATTGATATAAATTAATATTGAATGGTCTATCAAATAACCATTAGAAAAATCAAAGGTGATTTTCTTACCCGGTGCTATATTATCAACCGCCTTTTTAAGAGGTAAAAAATTAGAAAATAAGGCCGAACCAATAATTTTTACCGTAACATGCTCACCTTGCTCTGTAATCGTAAAATGAATTTTAAACAGATTGTTTAACCAGACCCCGCGTGATAGATGCAGTACCAGCTTAACAAATACACCAAAAAACACCCCTACCAATAAATTGGTAGCTAACACCGCTAAAATAGTCACTACAAATAAAAATAGCTGATCTTTTCCTATTGCTAAAACATCTCTAAATACTTGAGGTGTAGCACGGCGATAGCCAACAAAAACTAATAAAGCAGCTAAAGAGGCATGTGGGATATTGTGAATAAAGTGGGGAAACAGAGCAATAAATAGTAATAATATTAAGCCGTGAAAGAAATTAGCCCAGCCTGTTTTAGCTCCCCCTTCTACATTGGCAGAACTTCGTACAAACTCTGCAATCATTGGTAGGCCACCTAATAGGCCAGAAAGTGTGTTTCCTACCCCGACTGCTGATAAATCGCGATCCAAATCAGTGGGTCTTCTATAAGGATCAACTTTTTCTGCCGCGGTTGCACTTAATAAACTTTCAAGACTTGCCACCATACAAATAGTAATAGTTGCTACCCAAAACTCAAATGTCATAATTTTTGAAAAATCGGGTAGGAAAAAATATTCACTCAAGTCGGTAGGAATTTCCACTAAAAAGGGAGGAGAGATTAAATGCTCATGTAAGTCCGCTTGCCAAAAATGGTAATGGTCATGCTCGATACCAAAAAACTGAGCCATAGCCATGCCAAATAATAGAACGACAAGCGGTGCAGGTAGCTTACCGATCTTGCTTTGTTTTAAAAGCGGCCATAATAATAATATACCAAAGGAAATTAAACCTATCGTTGCAATTTCAGGTGTGGAATTTAGTAGGCTATTTGGAACTTGTGCAATTGAATGAAAAAGACTGCCAGGTTCTGGAAAGGCCCCTAACATGACATGAACCTGTCTAGCCATAATACTAATGCCCATGGCTGCCAACATTCCATGTACAACGGGTGCCGGGAAGAAGGCGCTTAAACTTCCGAGTTTATAGCGTCCCATAATTACTTGCAGTACACCTGTAATCATTACAGCAGCGAGTGTATATCGATAGCCTGATAGCATGTCACCATCACTCAGCGATTCTACAGCAGCAAGCATAACAACAATTAAGCCACCTGCCGGCCCGTTAATAACAATATAAGAACCATTAAGGCGAGAAACCAGAAGCCCCCCAACAACTGCCGTAATGATGCCTGCAGAAGGTGGAAAACCTGAACCAATAGCAATACCTAACGATAAAGGCAGAGCAATAAGAAAAACAAAGAAGCCCGCTTGTAAATCACTTTGCCAATTTTGTTTCAGCCCTTCGATTCCTTGCTTAGGCAGTGTAAATAGTTTGCTCATAATAATTAAAATATTTTAAACTGAGAGAGGACTTGTCACGTTTCATATCGCCGCTTAATTAAGCTGCAATTGACAAATAAATAATGACTTAAGAATGTAGGTTGGGTAAGATTTTTTAGCGCAGCAAAAAAACGTAACCCAACAACTCGCTGATTTATGGGAAATTGTTGGGTTACGTTATCGCGCTTTGCTTGATAAGCTAACCCAACCTACAATTACAAGTTATTGTTTGTTAATGCATTAACGGTTAAGTAAGCAGTATTATCCGAAATAAAAATAATCACTGACTGACTCGTTCAGGCATAAAAAAAGCCGATATGCTGTTTAGCATATCGGCTTTTTTATTATTGCAGTCGTTTCTTAAGCAATTGCTCGAACTTTAGAGTTCAATCTGCTTTTTCCGCGAGCCGCTTTATTTTTATGAATCAGGCCTTTGCTAACTGCTTTATCAATAATAGATACTGCTGCTTGATAAGCTTTGCTTGCCTGTTCTTTATCACCAGCATTAATTGCTGCGATAACTCTTTTTACAAAAGTACGTAAGTGACTACGTTGCCCTGTATTACGGATACGGCTTTTTTCTGCCTGACGTGCTCTTTTTTTAGCTTGTGCTGTATTAGCCATGGTTCCAAATCTTTCGGTGATAAATAAGAACCGATTATTATCTTGGTAAATGTTACCATTGTCAACTTTATTTAACATCTAATTAAACATTCCCTTGAGCCGCCAACTTTTCAAATCAACTGCCATTGTCAGTAGCATGACAATGATTTCACGACTTCTTGGCTTTATCAGAGACATGCTGTTTGCACGTATCTTTGGTATTGACTCCGGAACAGATGCCTTTTTTGTTGCCTTTAAAATCCCTAATTTTTTACGCCGCCTATTTGCAGAAGGTGCATTCTCCCAAGCATTTGTTCCTGTCCTTTCTGATTATAAAGAACAAGGTGCTCAACAAGCCTTAAAGCAATTTATAGACAAAACAGCAGGTACATTAGCACTTATCTTATTCATAGTCACGGTAATAGGTGTCATAGCCGCACCTCTACTTATTATGTTGTTTGCCCCTGGTTTTATTTCAGAAGGAAAACAATATGATTTAGCCGTGCAAATGTTACGCATCACATTTCCTTATCTGTTTTTTATTTCTTTGGTTGCGTTTGCGGGGGGCATTTTAAACTCACATGGCAAATTTGCAATTCCTGCTTTTACGCCTGTTTTTTTAAATATCTGCATGATTGCCGCCGCCATATGGCTGTCGCCTTTAATGGATGCACCCATTGTAGCATTGGCCTGGGGCGTATTTGCGGCAGGTATTATGCAATTATTATTTCAATTCCCGGCATTATCAAAACTAGGTTTATTACCAAAACCAAAGATTGGCTTTAAAGACCCTGGTGTCAAACGTATTTTAAAACTGATGTTACCCGCCATTTTTGGCGTCTCCATTACGCAAATTAATTTACTACTAGATACCTTAATTGCCTCTTTTTTAGCAGCCGGTAGTGTCTCATGGTTATATTACTCCGACAGATTAGTTGAGTTTCCCTTGGGTATTTTTGGAATCGCCTTGGCCACGGTCATCTTACCTAGCTTATCTAAAAATCACGCGGCAGATAATCCTGTAGAATTTTCCAAGTCATTGGACTGGGCTTTACGCTTAGTATTACTCATTGGCATGCCAGCTTCTGTTGGACTATTGCTACTGGCAGAACCAATGCTATCCACATTGTTTCAGTATCAAGCGTTTGCCTCCGGGGATGTGTTGTTGGCTGGCGAAAGTTTAAAAGCATACTCTATTGGTTTGCTAGGTTTTATTTTAGTTAAAGTGCTGGTGCCCGGCTTTACTTCACGCAAAGACATGAAAACACCGGTTCGTTTTGGTATTTACGCCATGATTGCAAATATGGGGTTGAATATTATGCTGGTATTTCCCTTGGCACATGCTGGCTTGGCTTTAGCAACTTCATTAGGTGCTTTCTTTAATGCCTCTCTATTACTGACAAAGCTGTTAAAAGATCGCATTTATAAACCCGGTAAAAACTGGGCAAACTTTATTGTAAAAATAATATTCGCTAATGAAATAATGGCCTTATTTTTATATTGTTTCGTTGATGCTGAGCTGTGGTTTCAATGGGCAGCATTCGACAGAGCAATCAATCTTGCTCTTTGGGTCTGCTTGGGGGGATTGGTTTATGCACTTTCTTTATTATTAGTAGGTGTTAGACCTAAAAATATATTTCATAAGTAAATGCGCTTTAAC
>Ga0209707_1001679_pt1 | contig 12176 bp, 10 predicted proteins | sample EN4Hudsemesocosm_FD_184630 | JGI IMG/M metagenome (GOLD analysis project Ga0209707, IMG submission 184630) | Methane-oxidizing microbial communities from mesocosms in the Hudson Canyon - EN4B Hudson Canyon (SPAdes) (version 2) | ecosystem: Environmental > Aquatic > Marine > Cold seeps | place... | reverse complement strand
AAACGAAGCATTTCAAGCCGCTGCGCTGAAGTCGCACCAGGTTCACCTCGATGAACTGGCTGAAAACAAGGCAATAAGTGTACATCTGCCTTAAATAATTCACTCAGTTCGAGTGCCATCCGAAGATGGCCAATATGCACAGGGTCATAGGTTCCCCCCATGAAAATCTTCATGGTAAATACCGGCTTAATCTATTCACTGACGAATATGACCATCACCAAATACTACGTACTTCTGCGAGGTCAGGCCATCTAAGCCAACAGGTCCACGAGCATGAATTTTATCAGTTGAAATACCAATTTCCGCGCCTAAGCCATATTCAAAACCATCCGCAAAGCGCGTAGAAGCGTTAATCATTACAGAGCTTGAGTCTACCTCCGTAATAAATTGACGACCTCTAGTGTAGTTCTCGGTAATAATTGAATCGGTATGATGAGAGCCATATTGATTAATATGTACAATCGCGTCATCAATGCCAGATACAATTTTTATGGAAAGCACCGGTGCTAAATATTCAGTAGACCAGTCTTCTTCAGTAGCTTCTACTACATCATTCAATATACGCTGAGTCGCATGGCAGCCTCGCAGCTCAACCCCTTCTTGCTGAAATTTGGCTGCTAAAACAGGCAGTACGAACTCGGCAATGGGTTCATCAACCAACAAGGTTTCCATCGTATTACACGTACCATAGCGATGTGTTTTAGCATTAAATGCAACATTTAATGCCTTTTCACGGTCAGCATCACGGTCAATAAATACATGGCAAATACCATCAAGGTGTTTAATTACTGCAACCTTGGCATCACGACTAATACGTTCAATCAAGCCCTTACCACCACGGGGAACAATAACATCTACATACTCAGGCATGGTTATCATTTCACCCACTGCAGCACGGTCAGTGGTTTTTATTACTTGCACCGCTTCTTCAGGTAAACCCGCTTTAGCTAGACCCGCATTAATGCAAGCTGCAATCGCCTGGTTTGAGTGAATAGCTTCTGAACCACCCCGCAAAATTGTCGCATTGCCAGATTTAAGACAAAGACTTGCAGCCTCTACCGTTACATTCGGTCTAGACTCATAAATAATACCAATAACCCCTAAAGGCACCCGCATTTTACCGACCTGAATGCCCGATGGCATATATTTCATGTCGTCGATAATACCAACTGGGTCTGCTAGCGAAGCAACCTGTCGTAAACCTTCAATCATTGCATCAATTCGAGCAGGCGTTAACTCCAGACGATCAAGCATAGCTGGCTCAAGCCCATTCTCCCGGCCATTATCCATATCTTTACGATTGGCCTCTGCCAGTAAATCACGCGCACCGTCTAATGCTTCCGCCGTAGCGTTTAATGCATTATTTTTTGTTTCAGTGCTGGCCTTGGCCATTTGAGATGATGCTTTACGGGCTTTCTCACCCACCTCTACCATGTATGCTTTTACATCCATCGTCTGTTCTCAATCTATAATCAATAAAACTGCTACATTAAACAGTATCAAATAAAAATCACGACATCGAAGCAACAATTATTTATACGATACGCCAAAAGAGGTTATTATAACCGCCACGGCCGATGACTCCAACAATAAAGGTTAATATGTCTCAGACTGAACTCAGCATTATAATGCGCACGCGTTTGTACTACAGCGGTGCAGCCATCACAGCCTTACTGGCGCTAACAGGATTGCTAACAGGTCATTTTGAAGGAGCCATCATTGCACTCCTTTTCTCGACATTATTAATCATTAACAATTTCTTTATAAAAAACAGTTTATTAACTCATATCACCACTATTTTTCTTGCAACATCAACACTACTAAGCCTCACGAGTAGCCAGTACTCCGTAGCCCCCTGGAGCTATATATTCCCTTTGCTACTGTTCTTTTTTTATCCGCTCAAAATCGCAGTCATCTCAGTAGCACTTTACAGTCTAAGCTTAATCATTATTTTAAATTACCTAAGTTCAGGCTCTGTAAAAGTAGAACTCCTTATTAACTATTTACTTTGCTTAACACTGACAGGCGGGTTTGTTTATCTTCGCGAAGTAAAAAACAAACAACTTAAACCCTTAAGGCGAACAGATAACCTCACTCTTGCATCCACAAAAGAACATCTTAACGACGACCTTGAAAAAGAAATTCAACGCAGCGAACGAGAAGGTACTGAACTAAGCGTAATGGCTCTGGCAATAGATGATCGAGGTTTCGATCAAGTAGATGCTGCCGATCACGACACTCTTCTTAATAAACTAGGGCAAACCTTACATGAAAACCTACGGGCATTTGATAGCTACTACCGCTGGAAAGACCATGAGTTCCTCATTATTTCGCCCTACACCAGCACAAAAGAAGCAATGAAGACGGCTGAAAAGCTGCGAATACGTATTAAGGAGTCCTTGAGTAATAACCAACAATCGATCACCGTTAGTGTAGGTACAGCAAACTTAAATGTTGGAGACACAGCATCATCAATGCTAGATATGTCTTTAACAGCATTGCACCAGGCTCAAGAAAGCGGCAACAACCGAACCCAATCTTACGTCGACACCATAGATCTATAAAAAAGGCCTGCACCGAATGACTGAATTTAAACTTAAGAATAATGTAAGAATAGTGACCTACGGGGTGGCTGCACTATTTATGTTTTTTTTGGCCATTCAAAATTATCGTTATGGATTTTATGAGTTGGTTTACACCGCAGCCCTGCTTATTCCTCTTTTTATTTTTGGTGTTATTTTTACTTATGCTCAGCGTTATATTGAAATAAAAGACTACGCCCACCAGATACTACTGACACTAATGGTTATTTTGATTGCCATAAACATTAAAGATGAATCAACTAACGCTATACACTGGGTTTATCCCATCGGTCTTTTAAGTTATTTAATTCTGCCTTTCAAAGCAGCCAATAACTTTAACGGCCTGGCACTATCGATTATCACCATGATTATTGTCTATATCCAGGGCATTTATAGCGGCTTACTGTTCTTCACCAGCTATTTACTGGTAAGTGGTGTTGCAGGGGTTTTCGCTTATTTGCATCATCATAAAAGCCGTTCCCTGATTGAGTTGTCACTTCATGATGCACTCACCGGTGCTTACAACATGAAGCACCTGGACGACACCTTAACCAAAGAAATTAGTCGGTCAAACGTTACCGGAAATGCACTATCACTCATTGCATTAAAGGTTGATTATTTTGAGCAATTCACAGAATTGAACGGCAACAAGACTAGCAAGGAAGTGGTTATTGAACTCTCAAAAATGCTTGGTGGGATAATTCGAGCAGGCGACAGCCACTACTTCAGCGAAGGAAGTCCATTTTATTTGCTTTTGCCTAACACCCCTCAAGAAGGTGTATTGATAATGGCGGAACGAGTACGTCGCACCATTGAAGAAAGTAATTGGTCCAGCATTGATGCCATGACTGTAAGCCTAGGCTGCACAAGCTCCTCAGAAAATAATGCAACAGCAGAAAGCTTGCGCAATGAAGTTCACAACGCACTTCAAGAAGCAGAAGCTAATGGCCACAACCGGGTTAACCACCATACACAGTAATAACTGATACTAAGGTTAAATGACAGACATACAATCCATTATTGACGGACTACAAAATCATCAGGAGTGGGTTGCATTTGCCATATTCCTGATTTCATTTGTTGAATCACTAGCCATCGCTGGGGTTATTGTTCCTGGCGTTACCTTGCTATTTATGGCCTCCATGGTCGCAGGAGGCGGCGCTTTATCATTAGAAGCCTCTCTTTTCTGGGCGTTTTTGGGCGCGATTGCAGGAGATGGTTTAAGCTTTGCCATTGGCCGCCGTTTTAACACCTCCATTGTAGCTGTGTGGCCTATAAGCCGCTACCCTCGCTTACTAGACTCAGGTAAACAGTTTTTCGAGAGACATGGTGGAAAAAGCATACTCATAGGCCGATTTGTAGGCCCTATTCGCCCGATACTTCCTCTTATTGCAGGCATGCTTCACATGCAGCCAAAACGCTTTTTAATATTTAACATTGTCTCTGCCATTGGCTGGGCACCGCTTTATATATTACCTGGCTATCTGGTGGGTGCATCAATATCACTAGACATTGACTTGCCCCCTCATTTTTACCCTGTATTGTTTAGTGCTCTGGGCTTACTCGCTAGTATCTACCTTTTATTCGTAAGGCTTCAGTGGGGCTTACAATATCAAAGTGGACTTTATGACCGCCTAAAACGCTGGATGCTACGCTACGATATTACCCATCGTTTTTGGCGTGCACTTTCCAGTGAGCGCTCCAGTGGCGGAGAGTTCCCTCTACCCTCGCTCATTCTCACTCTAATCTCACTGGCTTTGTTTAGCATATTAGCTCTTATAGTGACCCACACCCACTGGCTGAGCAGCGTTAATCATCAAACATCGCAGTTTTTTGAATTACTCAGAAACCCCTTTTATGACCCTATTTTTATTGTATTAACAATGCTGGGTGACCCTAAGTTCTTATACATTTCATTCCCCATTTTTGTTGCTCTTTTATTTTTCAGAGGATACTACGCCGCTGCTATTCATATCACTTTAGCTGGCATAGCCACCTCGCTAGTCACTCATGGTTTAAAGAGCTACTTTGCAATCCCAAGGCCTGACCTCGTTGTAAATGGCCCTATTTCATATGCATTTCCCAGTGGTCACACTAGCGGAATGGTTGTTTTTTTAGGGCTTTTTGCCGCATTTATTGCTCAGGAATTACCACAACGAAAACGCTGGATGACCTATAGCCTATTCAGCACCCCTATGCTGTTAACAGGTCTTAGTCGCTTATACCTTGGGGTTCACTGGTTGAGTGATGTTTTGGGCGGGCTACTGCTTGGCTTGATTATTTGTGGAATAACGCGGGTAAGTTACAGTCGCTTTGACAGACAAGCGCTTAGTCTAGATATATTTACTGTAATGGCACTTTCTGTCTGGGCAATGGCATTGGTTGCTTATATTTACTTAGGCTGGCCTGAGGCTTTGGCTAATTATCAACGTCAATAACGTGCGAATCGTAGGCTGGCTTTTTCAAGATTCCATCAGCGACAACAGAAAGTCTATTTGCTTTAGTCGCTCCAAGGGGTCAGTAAGCGCTAATAAAAACTGTTTTTCTTTTTTATCAAAAGGTAACAGCTCAGTTAAACGCCAGCCAACATGCCTTCCGTCAAGATAATCAATGTCCATATTTAAGGCTTTAACAACCGGATGCTTTGCAAGCTGCTCTAACAGTGTCGCTAATTCCAGGTACTCATCAGGCAGTTCCATGTATTCTTCGTGCATCAGATGCTCAATATCACCACAATACAAACCATCAAGCCCTTTAGAGTAGTCCGTTACCAAAACCTTCGTTTTACCTTCTACTGTAATACCTAGCAAGCCACTCTCTAGCTTTTGAAAATCAATTAAATTCACATAAGTACCAATGCTGTAAAACTCGCATTCGCCTCCCACTTCTTCTCCTTCCTTAATTAGCACTACAACAAATCCTCGGTCGGCTTTCATACACTCAGAAAGCATATCTAGGTATCGAGGCTCAAATATTTGCAACGGGATTCGCCCGCTCGGGCATAGCACCGAATTTAAGGGGAAAAGTGGTGTTTTCATTTAGTCATTATTTTCATAGGTACATTTGTTTCCATCAGGCCGACAATTTATCTAGTTGAGCTATAAACCCAGCAGGGATTTCCGCACTCCTTCGTTCAGCATAGTCAAAAAATACAACGCTCGTTTTTGCTAGGGCAATTAAATCATCCTTTTCCTCGCCTCCCTGCCCTAAACGAACGATTCTATAATAAAACTGGCAACTTTTACGGGAAATATCCTGCACTGCAATATCAAACCTAAGTAGGTCTCCATAAAACGTCTCATTTCGATAACTTACCGCTAGGTCAGCAATAACGGTTCCTATCCCTTCTATATCAACTTCAGAGTAACCAATGGATCTGAAAAACAAGATTCTTGCCTCATGAATCATTGTAACCATTCGATCGTGCCCAAGGTGATTTCCATAGTTTATATCGCCAATTCGAACCGTAAGCTCAGTTGAAAAATGAGACTTTTCCGGAAAACTAACTTCAACACGCGACATAGATTCTTCCTTACCTTGAGCAATAATCTGCTAACATTATAAAAAACAAATAACTTTTAAGATGTTAGCTTATTAATGAACGAAAAAAAAATCCCTAGAGTGATTGGCCTAGCAGGTGTAGACCTCAACGAAACGGCCATAGCCTTGAAAAACGCACGACGACTAGAGTGGCCAATGGTTTTAATGGCTGTCTGGATCATCATCGAATGGTATTTACAAGCAAAAGGGGCCGTTTCTGCCAGCGTTGTTTTAACCACTGACTGGATTATTTGGGGCTTTTTCTTATTCGAGACAACCTTACTCACATCTTTGGTTAGAGACAAGAAGTATTACCTGATCGGTAACTGGGTTAACCTTGTTATTATTATTTTTGGTTTCCCATTACTGTGGGAAGAGTACCCTGCCGCAGGCGTATTACGGGCGCTTCGACTTATTGTCATGGCGGGCATTCTCATCCATATCTCTGGGACCGCCAGACGTATTCTTGCGCGAAATCACTTAGGAACAACACTCTTCGTTGGCTTTATCATAACCGTGATGTCGGGGTTTTTAATTGCAGGCCTTGATCCCGCAATAGAAAGCCCATGGGACGGCATCTGGTGGGCCTGGGTTACCGTTACCACGGTAGGTTATGGCGATGTTGTGCCCACAAGTACAGAGGGGCGGTTATTCGGTTCATTTCTTATTTTAATGGGAATAGGTATTTTCTCTATGCTCACAGCCAGTTTCTCCGCCTTTTTTGTCTCGCGTGATGAGAAAATCGTAGTGCAACGAGAACAGCAAATTTTGGCGAAATTAGAGCTAATGGAAATGAAAATGCATCATATGGAGAAAGGGATTAATTATCTCACCAAAGTTCAGCAAGATGCTGAGAAAAATCAATCCAATTGAAAATCTGGCCCCAGTACCTGTTGAATCTCTTCAATTTTATGACGCGCTTCAACCATTACTTTTAAGCTTCTCTCTGGTGTTAAGCCACCGTTGGCAAGTTTTCTGAAAGCGGGAACCTGGTTGAACGGAGGTAAATCATTACGCTTTGGACACCCAATAAGTGCATGCATTTGAGCCACAATAATAATATCAGTATAACCCGCTTCATCACGCCCGGTATCAAAAGTCCATTCCTCTGCCTTTGATACGACTTCTATCAAATCTTGAGGAAAGCCCCAATGTTCAAGAATAGTGCAACCTATCTCCCCTCTGAGTTCATCCATTGCTTCTCTTAGTGCCGTTTCATCAGCATATAAGTCAGGGAAGTTCTCTGCATAAGTTATAACAGGAATAGCACCTACGTCGTGAATCAAGCCCGCCAGCATCGCATGATCTTTATTCAGCCCTGGCGTTAGTTCAGCCAATACATAAGCAATAGATGCCACTTCACGAGAGTGACCCCACAATTCGGCCATCGCTTTTTTCAGCTCTGGCTTTTTACTTCTAAAAAGTTCCCTCATCGCAAAAACAGTCACTAGCTGCTGAGTAGTCTGAATCCCTAACCGAATTACCGAATCACGACACGAAGTCACTTCATTAAACCCCCGGTAAAGCGGGCTATTACAAGATTTAATTAACTTAACCGCCATTGCAGGGTCTGCATTCACTACTTTTGCAATATCGTCAGCCGAAGTTTCATCTTTGTCTGCGATTTGTCTAATACGGTAAGCTACGTCAGGTAAGCTAGGCAGAGTGAAATTATTAGACTTTAGGTCATGATAAAAATTCATCAGCACATTGTAGGTGCCTTCCGAACCATCAACACTGCCATCGTCAACATCAAAAGCAACATCTATATCTACATTTACCACGGGGGCTTCTTTCAGCAAGCTATTAAGAACGTCCTGTTCAATTACTAAAAACTCCACATCAGTCAAGGCTTTAACGTTATATTGCCTTGGCTGAAGATGAGCTATAGCTGCACTCGCATTTTCACTACCCGCTTCAATCTCTCTAGTTCGGCCATCGGGCGCTTCAAGCTCTATTTTGCCACTCAGAAGAAAGTACTCGTGGTGATCACTGCTGCCACGCTCAAATACAACTTTTTTCTTTTTAAAGGTGGAGAAATGCGCTTTATGAGATAGCAGGATTCTCTGGTTTTCAGATAAGCGATCAATAGGGCGAAAGTTTTTAAGCATTTCTGCATTGAGCTGAATCGTGGCTTGCATTAACAGAACCTATTCCTTGATGATATTTAGGCCATTCCCGCTAAAAGTCTAACAGGTATTGCTTTGATTGCACGATAGAATTCAAAGAACTCGTAATGAGAGTATTAATTCCGTTCATTATCTCTGGTATGCTTGCAGGATCGCCCCACTTAAATATATTGCCACCACTACGTTCAGGAATAAGACCTCATGCCAATATACCGCTCCAAAACATCTACAGCCGGCCGTAACATGGCTGGAGCTCGCGCTTTATGGCGTGCCACAGGAATGAAAGACGACGACTTCAAAAAACCGATCATTGCGGTTGCCAACTCGTTTACTCAATTTGTTCCCGGACACGTGCATTTAAAAGATTTAGGACAATTGGTCTGTAGAGAAATTGAAAAAGCGGGCGGTGTTGCTAAAGAATTTGACACCATAGCCATTGATGACGGTATCGCGATGGGGCATGACGGCATGCTATATAGCCTGCCTTCTCGTGACTTAATTGCAGACTCTGTTGAGTATATGGTTAATGGACATTGTGCTGACGCACTGGTATGCATATCGAATTGTGACAAAATAACACCGGGAATGGTGAATGCAGCTCTACGCCTGAATATTCCAACGATTTTCGTTTCAGGTGGCCCAATGGAAGCAGGTAAAACCAAGCTGGCTGATCATAAGCTTGATTTGGTAGACGCCATGGTTATCGCCGCAGATCCAGACGCCGACGATGCGTTGGTTGAAGAGTACGAACGTAGCGCTTGCCCTACCTGCGGATCTTGTTCTGGCATGTTTACCGCTAATTCCATGAACTGCCTTACGGAAGCAATAGGCCTTTCATTACCCGGAAACGGTACTGTTTTAGCGACTCATGCAGACAGAGAGCAACTATTTCTCGATGCGGCCAAGCATATCGTTGATATTACTCGTCGTTATTACGAAGAAGATGATGAATCAGTATTACCTCGCTCAGTAGCCAGTCGTAAAGCATTCGAGAATGCCATGACACTTGATATTGCAATGGGCGGCTCAACTAACACCATATTGCACTTACTAGCTGCTGCTCAGGAAGCTGGCGTAGACTTCAACCTAAAACACATGAATGAGCTTTCTCATAAAGTGCCTCAGCTTTGTAAAGTAGCGCCTAATTCACCTGATTATCATATGGAAGACATACACAGAGCTGGCGGAATCATGGGGATTTTGGGTGAGCTGGATAGAGCAGGATTGCTTCATACAGACATACCTACCGTTCATGCTAAAACAATGAAAGAAGCTTTGGATAAGTGGGATATCATGCGCAACAATGATCCTGCTATTGCGGAATTCTATAAAGCAGGCCCTGCTGGAGTCCCTTCTCAGCAAGCCTTCAGTCAAAGCACTCGCTGGCCAACATTGGACGGAGACAGAGAAACAGGCTGCATTCGCTCAAAAGAAAATGCTTACTCACAAGAAGGCGGTTTAGCCGTACTTTATGGCAACATTGCTGAAGATGGCTGCGTAGTCAAAACAGCCGGTGTTGACGAGTCCATTCTATTATTCAACGGTACAGCAAGAATCTTTGAAAGCCAGGACGCGGCAGTTGCAGGAATACTCGCTGACGAAGTAAAAGAAGGCGATGTCGTGATTATTCGCTATGAAGGCCCTAAAGGTGGACCGGGCATGCAGGAAATGCTCTACCCCACTAGCTACCTTAAGTCTAAGGGCTTAGGAAAAGCATGCGCCCTTCTTACTGATGGTCGCTTTTCTGGCGGTACGTCTGGCCTTTCAATTGGCCATGCATCACCAGAAGCGGCATCAGGTGGCGCTATTGGCTTAATAGAAGAAGGTGATGGTATTACGATAGATATTCCAAATCGAACCATCAATGTTAATTTGAGCGAAGAAGAGCTAACAGCTAGAAGAGTGGCGATGGATGCTAAAGGCAAAGATGGCTGGAAGCCTGTATTGCCTCGTAAGCGTAAGGTGTCTGCAGCACTTAAGGCTTATGCTATGTTGGCTACAAGCGCAGACAAAGGTGCTGTTAGAAATCTGGATATGCTGGATTAGCTTCTTATAGGGTGGGCAATGTCCACCCTACTTCCCACTTACTACTCAGCACTTCCGATCATAAGCAATAAAGCTATAATCATAAGGATTCGGGTCTTCTGCCTTATAATCCTCTCGTGCAACTTCGCTCCACTTGCCCCAGTCAACCTCAGTAAACCAGGCATCACCGTCAACCTCGGCATGGACTTTCGTCAGATAAATTCGATCAACACTATCCAATGAAGTCTGATAAATCTGATCACCACCAATAATCATCACCTCATCCACGCCATCAATTAATGCAGTAGCTTCAGCTTTGGAAAATGCATCATCAATACTATGAACAACCGTTACACCTGAGTGCCGCCAATCAGCATTCCGTGTGATAACAATATTCAAGCGACCAGGTAAAGGTTTACCAATCGATTCAAAAGTCTTACGTCCCATAATAATGGGCTTCCCCATGGTTACCGACTTAAAATACTTAAGGTCGTTGGGCAAATACCAGGGAAGCTTGTTATTTCTACCGATGACTCGATTCTCTGCCATCGCGACGATAATTGATTTTTTCATAACCCAAACAAACCTCATGTACGGTACGGTAATTTAAATATCTTTGGTCATTTTACGTTATCAACGCCTTTAAGAAACCTCGCATATCCAAAAATCATGTCTATTCTTAAAGAAAATCAAAACAAAATAACAATATCAAAGGGAATTGGGCTAATTTCTTCGCCTGACTCGCTTTAGCTCGGGAGCCAGGAAACATGAAAATCAACATGCCGGTTACGGATAATGAGATTAATTTTGCAGAAGAAGACACCCTCGTTTCAATAACCGACCTCAAAGGTACAATCACCTACGTAAACCAAGAATTCATCGATATCAGTGGGTTCAGTGAAGATGAGCTTATTGGTAAAAATCACAATCTGGTTCGCCACCCAGATATGCCCCCCGCAGCATTCCAAGACTTATGGGACACGCTGAAAGCAGGCAAACCTTGGGTTCAGATGGTTAAAAACCGTTGTAAAAATGGTGATTATTACTGGGTTAAGGCAAATGTTACGCCGGTATGGAAAGACGGTAACATTATTGAATACATGTCAGTTAGAGCTAAGCCTACCCGTGAGGAAATTACAGCCGCTCAAGCAGCACTTCAACTAATTAAAGATGGAAAGCTGAAGCTGGTTAATGGTAACCCGGTTAAAACAGGGTTATCAGCATTAATAAACAAGCTGAGTAATATCAAGCTAAAGCAACAATTTATGACTGTAGGTATTATTTTCACCCTTTTGGTCATTGCCATTGGCTTTCAACTTAACACTCAAAAAGAAAATGTTGATTTTTCAGTAAAAGAACTTTCTGGCGTTGAGTATATTCTCCCTATTCGTAAACTACTCGAGCAAATACCCCAGCATAGGGGCATGAGTGGTGCTTACCTTAATGGGGCCACCCAATTTGAAAGCAAAATTTTACAACTACGCGAAAAAATTGATAAATCCTTTAAGGAAGCATTCGAAACCGATAAACGAATCGGCGGAGCACTAGAAACATCCAGTGACCTTAAAGAAATCTATGACGATTGGAAGTCACTTAAATCACTGGCATTTTCTCTAACAGCACCTCAGAGCTTTGTCCGCCATACAGAACTAGTTGAAAAGGTTATAAACCTGATCATTCAGGCGGGTGATGCCTCTAACCTTGTTCTCGATCCAGACTTAGATAGTTTTTACAACATGGACCTTGTAGTCAATAAAATACCTCAATTGGTTGAGTATATGGGACAAGCGAGAGCAATGGGCTCAGGCTCTATTGCTCGTGAAAGTGTTAACACACCAGAGCAACTACAAAAACTAGTAGAACTTTCCGTCGCATTAAATATTGCTCAGAAGGGAGTTAA
>Ga0209707_1001671_pt1 | contig 12196 bp, 13 predicted proteins | sample EN4Hudsemesocosm_FD_184630 | JGI IMG/M metagenome (GOLD analysis project Ga0209707, IMG submission 184630) | Methane-oxidizing microbial communities from mesocosms in the Hudson Canyon - EN4B Hudson Canyon (SPAdes) (version 2) | ecosystem: Environmental > Aquatic > Marine > Cold seeps | place... | reverse complement strand
CACTTCTGGCTCACAAGCCTTGGGTTATGCTTATGAAGCAATAAAGTATGGCAAACAAAAAGCCATGATAGCAGGGGGCGCCGAAGAGTTATGTGTATCGATTGCTGCCGTATTTGATACCTTGTTTGCTACTAGCACTAAAAATGACACGCCAAAATTGACTCCCCAACCGTTTGATAAAAATAGAGATGGTTTAGTCATTGGCGAAGGAGCTTGTAGTTTTGTACTTGAAAGTTACGAATCAGCAAAAGAGCGCGGTGCAACAATTTTAGCTGAGTTGGTTGGCTTTGGAACCAATTCAGATGGCCAACATGTCACCCAACCATCAGCACAAACGATGCAAGTGGCTATGAAACTTGCACTAGAAGATGCAAAGCTTGATAGCAATAAAATTGGTTATGTTAATGCCCATGGCACAGCAACAGAAAAAGGTGATATTGCAGAATCTCAAGCGACAGAGCAAGCATTGGGTAAAAGTACCGCCATAAGCTCGTTAAAAAGTTATTTGGGTCATACCTTAGGCGCATGTGGCTCTATTGAAGCTTGGGCGAGTATCAATATGATGAAAGATAATTGGTTTGCTCCAACCATTAACTTGACAGAAGTTGATCCCCAATGTGGCGATTTAAATTATGTCACAGGGGACGGTTTAACATTAACAACTGATTACGTAATGACGAATAATTTTGCTTTTGGTGGGATTAATACGTCTCTTATCTTTAAACGTTTTTCTGAAGAATAATTAGAAAGGTGGAAAAAGAAAAATTGCTTCAACTTTCTTTTTCCAAATAATCAAAAATTCGAAAACAAGGTTACTTACTTTGCTTATCAAGTATTTTAGCAAGTTTTTCGCTCAGGGAGTTATTGTTTAAAATACTCATATGCCCTTCATCAAATCCATATATCAGAGTCGCTTGATTTTGAGCTTCATACCTTAATTGTGATGCAACACTAACAACATCATCAGTATTTTCAATACTTAACATACTTGTGCTTTTCACGCTAAAAAACAGGGTATGTTTGATATTTTGGGGGAATTGCGAAACAAACAATCCTGATATGTAGTCACTGCCAGGGCTCATGTCATACCAAACAGGTACAACTTCTGGTGCATACTTTACCCCAAGAGCTGCAGCATCATGCCCTGCCCAAGGTGTAGATATTGAGGTGAAAGATCGTAAATACTGACAGCTATTATTTTCAATACAAAGGTTGATATACCCTCTAGAAACTAACCCTCCCATACTATGAGCGACGATGTGAAGTTGCTCAAAAGAATTCTGGTGATTTAGTGTTGCCAAAAAGCTATACAAACCGGTAGCGACCATGTTTAACGATAAGCCTGATGGATAACTATAAACCCATGCCTGATATTTATCGGCATCTAGCTTACTGATTAAACTCTTGAAGTTATCTGGTGCGCCGTTAATACCATGAACAAAAAGTATCGGAATTTTATTTGGATCATACTCAGACAAAAAATGAATACCAACACCGCCATCCTTTATAAAATCTAATGGCTGCCATAATCCTTTTAGTGCATGGTTCGTTGAAAGCAAGGGGTCATCTATTAAACTAACCTTACCAAAATTAAGGTCTAACTCAGAAAAACTTAGTTTTTCAATACTATCTAATTTTTTGAATGCTTTAGGAGGCTCTAGATGGTTTTCATTTCTACTTAACAATTCAACTGTTAATTCATAGATATCCTCTGACTCAGTCAATACTAATGGTCTTCCTTGAGAAAACCAAGCATAGGGCTCATTTTCGTCGAAGCCAAGATTTTTATTAACATCTTGAAAAGCAAACAAATATTGCTCTTGTTTGACTATTTTATAGGTTAGTGTTTCAGGCTTAGGCATTAATTTACCACCAAGTACATTGGCACCCAATTTATCCTCAAACGCTACGATAATTACCGGAGAATGATTATCCTTAGCTGAATTCACCGTTACTTTAATGGTAATAGCAGACTGCTTAATTTCAGCCAAATCATCATGTAACTTATCAAAATTACTGCAGCCAGCAAGTGTAATGATTAATAGAGGATAAAAAAACAGTGAAAATAAAATAGTGAAACGAGTCAACATGAAAGTCCTTACAATAATATTAGCAAATTCTTTTGCTAATATTAAAAATATCATGTTTATTATTAGGATAGAAGAAAATCTTGCATCCTTGCAAAATAATCATGCCATCATTCCTGTCATTAATATTGACAGGAATGATGGTTTAAAGCGGAATTTAATCCTTCTGATCAGTAAACATCATTTTATAGCCAGTTATTGAGTTAACATCTTCTTCGACAATTAAAAACATATCGTGAGTATCTTCATCTAAAACTAGTTCAGAGCGTACCAAAATCATGTCTGATGAATTTTCTTCACCAATAACATAAACATTGTAGGTATTATTGAGCAAAGTAATCGACTGCGGCGTAATGTAAGGTACATGTTTATCGTTATCCGTTGAGTCTATCGTTTCGTTACTTTCTACAAAATAGACATCCACTTTACTAAATTCATCAATAAGATTAATGATCGTTACTTGGTGGTCATAAAGACTTTCTCTGTTGCTGTTATCAACCACTAAAGAATTAAGCGTGATCTCAATTTCTTCTTCGTCATCATCATCGTCACTCACATCTTCTTCTCTGACATAAAAAAATACAGTTTTGTCATCACCGGCATTTAGCGTAAGCAAATGATTTTGAATAATAACCTCATTGGATTCTGGAATGGTCAAATCAAGGCTGTAATCACCAAAGTCTCTTTGCATGCTTTCACTAAATTCACCAGAGTAAAAATTTGGAACTTCAGGGTCATCACTAATACCATTAACATGAACATCAGCTACACTTTGGTACTCAGGTAACAGTTCGTGCTCAAACAAGCCATTATATAAACGAAACTCTGCACTAGCATCGGCATCAGGATACTCTGTTGCACCGCTCGATTTTGTAATTTGATCTAAAGTAAAAGGTGAATCACTCGGACCATTATTTTCTCTAATGATCATCAAATACTGTGATGGATAAATATAAGCAATTTCTTCTGATTGATACAAAACATCCATGCTTCCAGCGGCTGTTAAATAAATAACATAATCATCTTGATCATATTTTACATTAGTTGATATTTCACCATAAGTTACGTTACTTAATAACACCGCTTCATTGAAGGTTTCATTTGACTCTGATAGATAAACATCAACGCCACCAGAAAATGAGTGCATGTTAATAATTCTCAGATTAAATAAATCTTCATCGTCGTCATTATCGTCATCAATATCTTCAATATCAAAATATAGCACCTCAGGAGTGGCAATATTACCGGCAATAACCACAAGTTGAGTATCATCACTGGCAATTTTTAAACTTGATTCATAAATTTCTTCTAACTCACTATCGCCATCATCCCAAGAAAAATCGATATCGTAATTATCAGTATCATATTCATAACTTCCGCCCGCTTTGCCATAAGAAACAGCTGAATGTGTTTTACTGTTGAAGTCATCATCATTGTCTTTGTCCATCGTTAAATATATTGCTGGAGCATTCGAAGAAGCATTATAAAATTGTACATAACCGACACCACTATCATCACTGCTTGAGCCACAGGCACTTAGCCCTACGACCATAAATCCAGCAAATAAATATGGGTGTTGAATAAAACTGGATAGCCTTGTTTTAGCGCTCATGGGGTTTCCTTATATAAAGAGTAAAAAATACGACAAATAGAGCGCTATTTTATCGGTTAGTTCACGTAAAAGGCGCAACTTTGCACTCCTTTACTCTTCTTGACATAAGTTTACATTACCATGTGAATTTTAAACCCCAAAACAAACGAACAAACAACACACTATATGTAGTGAAAAATATAAAGCCCACACACTACATATGGACGTAAAATTTAAAACCTTTGAAAAAACTTGATCTAAATCAAATCACCAACACCCCATTAACCTATATATTGTGTATAAATAAAAACAAAACACAACATATGGGCATAAAATGAAATTCAACTGCATCCCACCCTCTATTGTATTTCAAGAAGTGCCTGACGAAATTAGCTTATGTTTTAGTATTACCGGATGCAAAGTAGGCTGTAAAGGCTGCCATAGCACAGAATTATGGGATGAAAGCCAAGGAATTGAATTAACCAATGGTCGATTTATTGATTGGTTAAATAAATATAAAGGCCTTATCACCTGCGTTTGTTTTTTTGGCGGCGAATGGCAAGCTAGTGCTTTAATTGAAAAGCTGATAATTGCTAATAACTATGGACTGAAAACGTGCCTTTATAGTGGCGAAAATCACATCAATATCAATATTAGCCAACACCTTACTTTTTTAAAAACAGGCAAATGGACTCCTGAACTTGGAGGCTTAAATAGCACGACTACCAATCAAAGATTTTATAATTTAAAAACCGGACAAAACCTTAATTACTTATTTTTACCAACAGAACAACTCAAACCAACAGATCATAATACTCATTTAGGAGAACAAAATGTTGCGGCTTAGTGAACAACAAATTAATAATAAAAAAGACTTTATTAGCCAGTATTTCTCAGCAAAAAACGCTGCTGATGGCTCAAAAATGGATGCCAATGCCAATGTCACTCATAAAAATATTGCCACCCTAGAAGCTGAGCTGCTTAAAGATTGTTTTTTACAAATAAACCGTGGTTTAGTAACAGATAAAATAACCGAGCTGTTTGATGCTGATTTGGCTAGTGAATATCAACGACAAATTGAAGCCCATGAGATTTATGTTCATGACGAAACTAGCTTAAAACCTTATTGTGCCTCAATTAGCATGTACCCTTTTTTACTTGACGGTTTGACTAAACTTGGCGGAGAATCAAAAGCACCTAAACATTTAGAGTCGTTTTGTGGCTCCTTCGTTAATTTGGTTTTTGCAATTTCCTCACAATTTGCTGGAGCTATAGCGACAGTAGAGTTTATAAGCTACTTTGACTATTTTGCTCGTAAAGAATTTGGTGACGACTATTTAGTAAAACATGAAAAAGAAATAGCCAATCATTTACAGCATGTTGTTTATGCCATTAATCAACCTGCTGCGGCTCGTGGATACCAAAGTGTTTTTTGGAATATTTCACTCTTTGACCAATATTACTTTAGCTCGATGTTTGAAAACTTTGTTTTCCCTGACTTTACTAAACCAAACTGGCAATCAGTTGAGCGTTTACAAAAATTCTTTTTATCTTGGATTAATAAAGAGCGTGAACAGGCGGTTTTAACCTTTCCGGTGATCACCGCAGCAATGCTCACTGAAAATGGACAATGCAAAGACAAACAGTTTGCTCGCGATCTTGCTAGCGAAAAAGCAGCAGGTAATTCATTTTTTGTTTATCTTTCAGACAGTGCTGACTCTTTAGCTTCTTGTTGCCGATTGCGTAACGAAATTTCTGACAATACCTTCTCTTATACATTAGGTGCAGGTGGTGTTGCTACCGGCTCAATAAATGTTATTACTATGAATATGAACCGACTTGAACAAGACAGCCGCGATTTAAAAACAGAAATAGAGAAAGTACAAAAATACCAAGTTGCCTATCGATCGTTAATGGAAGATTACCAAGCCCAAGGTGCATTAGCGGTTTATGATGCAGGTTTTATTAATCTTGATAAACAATTTTTAACTATTGGCATTAATGGTATGGCAGAAGCAGCTGAATTTAGTGGCTTAACCGTTGGTAATAACGATGCCTATAAAGCATTTGTTAGTGATAAATTAAAGATAATTTATGATGCTAACAAACAAGCAAAACTCGACTATGGTTACTTGTTCAATACTGAATTTGTCCCTGCAGAAAATCTTGGTGTTAAAAACGCCAAGTGGGACCGAAAAGATGGCTATAAAGTTAGTCGTGATTGTTATAACTCTTATTTCTATTTAGTCGAAGATGACGAAACCAACCATTTAGACAAATTTGTTATGCACGGCAAAGAGATGATTCAATACCTTGATGGCGGATCTGCCCTACATTTAAATTTAGATGAAAGTCTTTCCACTGATGCTTACGTGAAATTGTTTGATGTTGCTGCGGCTACGGGCTGCAATTATTTTTGCATCAACGTGAAAATTACTATTTGTAATGAATGTGAAAAAATTGATAAGCGTACACTATATAAATGCAGCAGTTGTGGCAGTGAAAATATAGATCACGGTACGCGAGTCATTGGCTATTTAAAACGAGTTACCTCCTTTAGCCAAGGTCGACAAAAAGAACATGGTTTACGACATTATCATCGTAAATCCGCTTAAACTTTTATGAGGGAACTAGGCCGTTGTCAGTCAGGAGTTAAGTGTGTGGCTAACTAAGAGCTATACAAAAAAGCGAACCATAATGGTTCGCTTTGTTGCATAAATGGAAGGGTACAATTTACTTTCGTATTAATCTTTCTATGGCGGTATGGGGCATATTGCGCCATAGAATTTAGGTTCACTTAGCGCAAAGGAGACATTACACTTAAATTTTTTCCAATATATTTTCTAATACATTGTTTTGTCATATTACTGAGAAGTCATAGTAACAATCAGAAGCTGAGTCATTCCACTTACTAGTTGATTGATATTATAGATAATTGCATTAAATTCTATGTTGGATATTACTGAGACTTCTCAGTAATATCCCAGCTCTAACTAAAATAAAATATTTGTAGTTTCTAAAGCTTTGAAATTATGTGATATTAATAAGAATTAAATAAAATTTATGGAACGGACATTACTGAGAAGTCTCCATAATATACTGTTATGTTTACATCATTTATAAATTAAACTTGGATATGCAATGAAAAAAATTATTACTCTATTATTGGCTGCTTTCGTTCTTACGGCTTGTTCACCTAAAATAGGAAGCGAAGAGTGGTGTTCTGATATGAAAGAGAAACCTAAAGGTGACTGGACAGCTACAGAAACTAAAGACTTCACTAAGCATTGTATATTTTAAAGTAAACATAACAAGGAATTAAACAAGGACAAAAAACAGTTGGCTTTTGCTCCTTCGTCGCTTATTTTAGCCAACAATTTTTTGCCTGTTAATTAGGCGTTATGTTTAAAAGCTTACCACAGCGAAATCAAGGAAGACGAGGTTAAGTTGTCTAAGAAAAATAAGATAAAAAATGTTCAAGATACATTTCTGATTAGTCAGTTTAACGAAATGTCAGAAAACCCTAAGTATTGGCACAACAAAGCAGCAGATCTATTTACTTCTTCTGGTGTAATTTGGAAGGCTATGAATAACCAAGAAGGGCTTTATGCACAATGCGATGCGACATATAAAATGTTAATGGGGATGTCTTTTGAAGCTTTATTAAAGGGGCTTTGTATTGAAAGTGGTCAAGTTACTGTAGAAGACTTAATAAGTCATGACCTTGTAAAAATTTCAAAGTTTACCGATTTCACTCTAAACAAAACAGAAAACAAGGTGTTGATGTTATTGTCCGACTACGTCAAATGGGCTGGAAAATATCCAATCCCGAAGAACTCAGGACAATTGCAACAATACAGAACTATGGTCGATTCTACTGAATTTGATAAAGTTAACATCGGTAATTTTAAAGCAAGTATTTCTAACAATGTTTTAGATTTTGAAGAATTAAGTCCGCTGTGGCGGAAATTTTCAGATAAATTGCTAGAAACGATTACTTAAACATAACAAATCATTACAGTAACGGGGCGTTAGGTTTTTCGCCCGTTGATTAGCAAGTTTTCATAAAAGGAATTTAATGAATAAGTTGTTTTATATTTTATTTGGTATTCTAATTGTTGGGGTTGGGTTTTATGGACTTTCGACGGGGAAAATGCCGGGTATAGGTACAGGAACTGGAAGTTCCAGAATTGTAACATTTCAAAATGAACCTATAGAGTATTCTATTCAATTGGCTTTTTGTTTTTGGGCTGGTATTGCATTAATAAAGAATACTTTATTTGAAAAACCACTTAAAAAAACTAAACGCAAAGGCTTACATGCTTCTGACTTTGAAAATCACAATGACTTTGTAAGGCTGCAAAAGGTTGAAAAATCAATTAGAAATCTTGCTTTTTGGGGAGCCATTCTTGGTTTTCTAACGTCATTTATTATTGCTTACTTTAGTAGTGGTTGGTTAGGTATAGATCCAGATACCTGTGTTAAGTGCCAAGAAAACGGTGATCTTTGGGCATTCATGTTTATAGGTGGTATTCCAATAGGTAGCCTGCTTGGTTATTATATTCCATTAAAGTTTAAAGTATGGAACCTATTAAAAAATAAAACAATTACCAAGTTAGAGTTAGAAAAAATGAATTTATATGGCTCATTAACGCACCATAAATTATAACTCGGTTATATAAAAACCTAACAAGAATTTAAAGAAGGACAAAATAAAGTTGGCTGTTTTGTTCACTTCGTTCACCTATTTAGCCAACCCTATTTTACCCCTTAAATGGAATTTAAATTATGCTACCTGAGCCAGATTACGATAAATTCTCATACGATGACCTTATTGATGTATATGAAAATATAGATAGAGAAGCTTTCCCTGAAAGGTTCAAAAAGATAAGTATTATTCTAGAAGCAAAAGTTATGGAGTGGGACAAATTCAGAACTACAGATCCAAACGTTAAAACAAAAAGAATCAATGACTTTTTCGATTCACTTACCGAAACACATTCTGAGTATCATACAAACTCAAATGGAACCGATTTTGGCAGTGGTGATGCCGGTGGCTGTGGTGGAGGAGATGGTGGCGGTGGAGAATAAATTCATTTAACTAGTCATTCAAAAGGACAAAAAACAGTTGGTTTTTGCTCCTTCGTCGCTTATTTTAACCAACTATTACTAGTCTCTTAATGAGGCGTTATGTTTTCAAAGGAGTCCAATTAAATGGAACTTAAAAAAATCGCATTGGTTGCAGGCATCACTATTTCTTCAGTTTCAAATGCTTCACAAACTGAAGCTGAACGTTCTTTATCTATCGAGTTAACTAAATCCGTAATTGAGATTAACTCCATTACTCCGCAGAAACTTGATGAGGATACCCAATTAGATTCTGCTGCTACTTTCAGAAATTTCATCATTTACAACAATACGATGATAAATTACACCGCAGAACAATTGGATGTGAAGCTATTTGATCCCATCATTGAGGAAAATGTAATTGGGAATTTATGCTCAAATAAAGCATTAGCTGGTTTAATCGAAGGCGATGTAACTATGGTATACCGTTATCATGGAAAGAACGGCCAATTTATTACAGAGCTTTCGAAGGATATGAGCACCTGCAGGAAAACATAACAAGTCATTAAACAGGACAGAAACAGTTGGTTTTTGCTCCATCGTCGCTTATTTTAACCAACAATTATTTGCCTCTTAGTGAGGCGTTATAAGTACCACTTAATTATCATGGAGGATGTATGTTCATCATTTTTTTATTAATCGCTATTTCCCTTCTTTTTATAGTTCCTGCCATTCTTAAATGGCTTTGGAATATGACAATGCCAGATTTGTTTAGCCTTAAGGAAATATCCTATTGGCAATCGTTTCGTCTAATCCTAATTAGTGCTATTTTATTTAGTCCAGGCATGGTTAACTACAGTGCGTAAGCAGGCCTATAACAAGTGGTTAAATAAAGGAAATACAGTTGGCTGTGCTTCGTTCCTCAACAATTTTAGCCAACTAAATGTTGCCCATTAACGAGGGCGTTATAAGTTTTTCAGGTTGGGAGTATTATTAAATGGATTTCATGCACAAAATAAAAGTGAGCTTCCTCTTTCTTTTTGTCATATCACTTACGAGTTGCTCAACATTAGATATCAAACCTTGGTCGTCGGAAGATATTATAGATGGCATTATTACTACAGCGATTACAGGTGATAATACTTCTTATGGTAATGAAGCAACTTGTAACCACTATAAAATGAAATGTGGTTCTAGTTACAGAGAGTGGGTTAAAGACGGAAAGATTGCTTGTTCATGTAGAGAAGATTAAACTTATAACGAGCTGTTAAATAAGGACAAAATATAGTTTACTGTTGTTCGTACCTCACACATTATGGCCAACTGCAATTAGCCGCTTAAAACGGCGTTATAAATTTTAGTAAACTTTGCCACAAGGAAATTGGTTTGAAGCTTCGAATGACATCAGTAATTCTATTACTTATTTTTACAGCTTATACTGTTTATACAATGTCAATTGCTCAACAATCATTGTTAAGCTTTGGATATCAGTTGATTTCTAGCCCCGATACAGCACAAGTTGTTTTTGATCTATATATTATGGCATTCCTAGCCATAGTCTGGATGTATCAAGATTGTAAAACGCTAGGTAAATCAATTAAGTACCTCCTTCCTTTTGCGTTGCTAACTTTAGTGTTTGTATCAATAGGCCCATTACTTTACCTGGCTTTAAAACCAACTACTGAGACAACCAAAATATAGCAAGGCCATTAAGAGCGGACACGCAACAGCTTGCGCTTCACATTATATTGTATAAGTGTCCCATAGATGTCCTATAAGTGTCTTAAATTTGAGGAGTATTAGTCTTATTTGTTTCTGTTTTTTGAGATATATACTGATTTTGCCTTCACAATTGAAACAAAAATCGAGAATGATATATGAAGATAAATGCTGAACTAGTATATAGACTACGAACAAAAAGTTCTTGGACACAAGAAGAACTGGCTATTGCTTCAGGACTAAATTTAAAGACAATACAGCGAATTGAGAAAAAGGCCTCAGCGTCGCTTCAATCGAAAAAAGCCCTGGCATCAGTGTTTAATATTGATATTCAAGACCTCGATTATGAGGATAAAACAATGAGAACTTGCCCGGAATGTAACTCTGAAAAGATATATATATTTAAAGGAAAAATAGCAACTAATCCCGAATGTTTACCCCATATGTTGCCTAAACTAGGCTCTGGCTGGACAAAAACAGCAGAGTTTGTACCTGTTATTTGCGGAGAATGTGGGTATATAAGATACTTCGCTGACGAGAAATCACGTTCAAAGCTTGAAGGCTCTGACCATTGGGAATTACTGGAGTAAGGGGAGGACGTAATAATTGTAACAAAAAGCTCAAAGCGATCGCCTACGGCAGAGCTTTAACTTAGCGTGTTTGCTGTAAAGTAAAATATAGCATGCCACTCAAGTAGGACTTTGGACAGTTGGCTAGCTTCCACTTCGTTTCACATTTTGGCCACAACAGTTTTTCATTGACTCTATAAAAATAAATTGTAAATAATGTAATCCATTATCCTAACTAACCATTTATTGTTTCTTTTCATGAGAGTGCGATAGTTTAAAAATTAATTTACAATAATTTAGCCGTCATAATCAACTTAACAAGGATTAGAAAATGAGCCAAGATCGTCGTCAATTTTTGAAAACTATTGCCGCTACTGCCGCAGTAGGTGTGGCTACTGGAGTAACGAGTGGTTGCAGTTCTACTTCAGCAAAGCTTCAAACTCCTATTGCACAGGGTAAATCAGTGATGGGCTTAGTGGTACCAAAAATGGATGTGGTACGTGTAGGCTTTATTGGAGTCGGCCAGCGAGGCTCAGGTCATGTCAAACATTACTGTCATATTGAAGGCGTAGAAATAACAGCAATTTGTGATACCAATGAAAAGGTTCTAGATGAGTCGATCGCCACCGTGGTTAACAAAGGGTTTGCTAAACCAAGCCGGTATACTGGCTCAGATCTAGCCTATAAGAAAATGCTCGAGAGAACTGATATTGATATTGTCATTATCTCTACTCCATGGGCATGGCATACATCTATGTGTGTCGATACGATGGAAAACGGTAAGCACGCATTTGTTGAAGTTCCAGCAGCAACCACAGTAGAAGAATGTTGGCAGTTAGTAGATACTGCTGAGCGCACCCAGAAAAACTGCATGATGATGGAAAATGTTTGTTATGGTCGTGATGAGTTAATGGTGCTTAACATGGCTCGCCAAGGGCTATTTGGCGACCTACTTCACGGCGAAGCTGCTTATATCCATGAGCTGCGATGGCAGATGAAAGAAATCACAGAAAAAACAGGTTCATGGCGTACTTATTGGCACACTAAAGCTAATGGTAACTTGTATCCAACCCACGGTTTAGGGCCAGTGTCGCAATATATGAATATCAATCGGGGAGACCGTTTTGATTATCTTACTTCTACTAGTTCTCCTGCGTTAGGGC
>Ga0209707_1001668_pt1 | contig 12213 bp, 6 predicted proteins | sample EN4Hudsemesocosm_FD_184630 | JGI IMG/M metagenome (GOLD analysis project Ga0209707, IMG submission 184630) | Methane-oxidizing microbial communities from mesocosms in the Hudson Canyon - EN4B Hudson Canyon (SPAdes) (version 2) | ecosystem: Environmental > Aquatic > Marine > Cold seeps | place... | reverse complement strand
AGGAAATGTCGTCAAGTTCGACATTAATCTCAAGCAAGCGCGGTCATCAAACATTCAAATCAGTTCCAAATTATTGGAACTGGCTAACCATGTCATACAGTGAGGTAAGGTTAGTGTTTACAAAAACTGGGGTTAATATTAAATACTTACCCATCAAAAAGAAATTATCCATGATTATCATGACATCAGCGCTGTTAGCGGTGGTGTTATTAAGCTCGGTATTCGTCGTTTACGAATATATCTCGCTTAGAAACAGTATTATTAAAGAGTTTTCGACTACGTCTAAAATCATTGCGAACAGAAGTCATGCGGCACTATTATTTAGCGATACCGCTACCCTGCAGGAAAACGTAGATAGCCTGAAAATTCATGATGATGTTAAAGCAACATGCCTCTACAATGAAGCCGATGATATTCTTGCGTACTTTAATAAAGGGGACAACTCAAAAGGCGACTGCCCCATCCATCCTAGCAGAAACCTTAATCATTTTGATGATAAGTATTACCAGGTATCCCTACCTATTGTTGTTGATGGCGAATCCATGGGACTTCTCTATATAAAAGTCTCACTTAAAAGCCTTAACGGCCACCTATCAACCTATGTTATTGCTACAGCCGTATTTTCTTTGATTATTATTCTTGCAGTATTTATCTTCTCTTCATATTTACAAAATTTTATTACCACCCCGCTATTACTGCTAAAAAACACGGCTCGCCAGGTCACTAAAAATAAAGACTACACTTTACGCGCAAGCAAAGAGAGTCATGATGAAATTGGCGACATGGTAGACACCTTTAATGAAATGCTCTCAACCCTTCAAGATCAGAACAAAACCATTATTAATGACGCAGAAAGCCTTGAATTAAAAGTAGGAGAACGGACGAAAGAACTTGCCATCGCCAACCAGGAACTAGAAGCATTCAGTTACTCTGTCTCACACGACTTAAGGTCTCCTCTCAGAGCCATTGATGGATTCAGTAAAGCCTTGCTAGAAGATTATGGTCATGAACTTGACCACACCGCCCATGATTACCTGAAGCGAGTAAGGAAAGCCAGCCAGAAAATGGGCGAGCTAATAGGTAGCTTATTGCAACTTTCTCGAGTAACCCGAAAAGAGCTCAAAGACACACACTTTGACCTTAGCGATCTGGTAATGAATATCGTACACCAACTGCAGGAACAAGACCCTGAGCGCATTATAGATATACAGATTCAGCCTGAAATGTATATGATGGGTGATGAACAGTTAATTGAAGTCGCTCTGGACAACCTTATAGGCAACGCTTGGAAATATTCAAAATATGAGAAATTTCCAAAAATTGAAATAGGCTATTTTGTTGAAAACGACCATACCGTTTACTTTGTTAAAGACAATGGCGCAGGTTTCGATAATAAGTATGCAAAAAATTTATTTACAGCCTTCCAAAGACTCCATTCCCCTGAGCAATTTGAAGGCACTGGTATTGGTTTAGCCACTGTATTCCGAATTATCCAACGTCATCATGGTGAAATTTGGGCTAAATCAGTACTTGATGAGGGTGCTACATTTTACTTTACACTGTATGGAGACCGTCCTCCGAGGGGTGAAACCAAGTCGTTTTCAAGTGGCACAAACCCTGACACAAAATCTGATGAATCTGTTACAGGTACTGAAAGTGAGTAATTTACTGGCAGAAAACACTGGCTGGGCTAGACTTTAGATTGGGTATTTATGGAGTGCTAAGAATGAATTCTGGAACGATACTACTGGTTGAAGATAACCCTGATGATGAAGTACTTGCATTGAGGGCTCTGAAAAAAGCACAAACAAAGAACAATGTAGTTGTTGCGCGTGATGGCCAAGAAGCCCTGGATTATATTTTTGGAAAGGGCAAATTTAACGGACGAAATCCAAACGAAACGCCTCAGGTGATTTTTTTGGATATAAAACTACCCAAACTTAATGGCCTTGAAGTGCTTAAAAACATAAGGGAAGATGAACGAACCTCTCTTATTCCTATCGTACTGCTAACCTCCTCCGATGAAGAGCGTGACATGGTGGACGGGTATAAACTGGGAGCCAATAGCTACATCAATAAACCGGTAGATTTTGATGAATTCATTGAACAAGTAAAAGTACTAGGAAGGTATTGGCTTGGATTTAATAAAACACCCCATTGACCAAAAAGAGAAGAGCCGCACAGTGAATAAAGCGCTTCAACTATTAATAATCGATGATTCAGAAGATGACGCATTGTTAATCATGCGCGCACTTCGTAAAGGTGGATTAAAGCCCGAGTACCATCAGGTTGATAACGAAGAAAAACTGCGTATTGCACTCGACAGTCAAAACTGGGATGTTGTTATATCAGATCACAACATGCCTGAATTTGGTTCTCAAGAAGCCATTAAAGTGGTTAAAGAGCTTTATCCTGAACTACCTGTCATTGTGGTATCTGGAACCATAGAGGAACGTGTTGGTATAGAGGCCATGAAAACAGGTGCTCAAGATTATGTAATGAAAGATAACCTTGCACGACTTGTTCCTGTTATTGAAAGAGAACTTAAAGAGACTGAAGGACGAAAAGCACACAAAGAAGCAGAACTAAGCCTGCATTATCTGTCCTTTCATGACACCCTGACTAACCTGCTTAATCGAAAAGAATTTGAACGACGCCTTCGGCTGGCAGTAGAGGATAGCCAACGGGATGGTTTCCCGAATGTATTGATGTACCTGGATCTTGACCAGTTTAAAATTGTTAATGATACCTGTGGTCATGTTGCGGGTGACGAACTCCTCAAACAAGTAACACGCTCATTACAGACTCATATAAGAGATACAGATACCCTTGCACGCCTGGGCGGTGATGAGTTCGGCATATTGCTCGAGAATACGTCACAAGAGCAATCGATAAGTCTGGCAGAACGAATTAGGCAAGACATTAAAGACCTACGCTTTTCATGGCAAGACAAACCCTTTGCCATCAGTATTAGTATTGGCATGGTGGCCATCAATAAAGACACCACATCCGTTCATGAGTTAATGAGTTGCGCTGATATGGCTTGCTATGCAGCCAAAGATAAGGGCCGCGATGGAATTCAATGGTACAGTGCCGATGACGCAGAATACAACCAGCGGCGCAATGAAATGCAATGGGCCAGCAAGATAAAGCAGTCGCTTGAAGAAGATCGTTTCATGCTCTACTTCCAACCAATGCTTGGACTGCAGCCTAGCTGCTCTGGTGATCATGGTGAGTTCCTAATAAGGCTTTATGATGAAGGCGGAATAGTGCCTCCCGGAGCATTCATACCTGCGGCAGAACGATACAACCTTATGCCTCTTATCGACCGGTGGGTGGTTGAGAATGTATTTAAGTATTTATCGAAATCGGGGCTTGGCCAAAAAGACGAAGGGACTTTCTTCATAAACTTATCTGGCACCTCGTTAAGTGATAAGTCATTTTTTAATGACATTAGAAAATTGTTAAAACAATACAATGTCAAACCTAATCGCATTTGCTTGGAAATCACAGAGACAGCAGCAATAGACAACCTTAACGATGCCGTTGAGTTTATTTCAGAAATCAGGGACGAAGGATTTAAGTTTGCTCTTGATGATTTTGGTGTAGGCATGAGCTCATTCTCGTATCTCAAAACCATCCCTGTAGATTATCTGAAGATTGATGGTAGCTTCGTACAGAATATGCTGAATGACCCTATCGACAAAGGTATTGTTGATGCGTGTAATCAGATAAGCCATGCAGCTGGCCTTCAGACTATTGCGGAGTTTGTGGAAAACAAAGAAACAGAAGAGGCACTCAAGGCAATGGGGGTAGATTTTGGTCAGGGCTTCGGAATTGCAAAGCCGGGGCCATTAAAATAACAACGCCCTCACTCTCATCCTTACCAATAAGGTAAATTGCAAAGCAAGAGAAAGTGCTCCGGGTTCGATGGGGATGACAAATGAGTATTAGCTACTTTTATGATGTTGCCTTTTTAGCATCCCCCCATAACTGGTCAAGCTCATCCAAGGTGACATCCCCAAGGATCTTTCCTTGTTCCTGAACAGCTTTCTCTATGTATTGAAAACGATTAATGAATTTCTGGTTAGTAGAGCGTAAGGCTGTATCTGAGTTAACTTTAATGAACCGGGCTAAATTGACGCAGCAAAAAAGCACATCACCCATTTCTTCAATAATATGTTGTTGCTGAGCGGGTGCTTCACTTTCTGGGTGAGCTAAAGCTTCTTTGAGCTCTTCTAGCTCTTCTTGAATTTTATCAAAAACAGGCTCTATAGCAGGCCAGTCAAAAGCATAATGAGCGGCTCTCTTTTGTAACTTTTCAGCTCGGGCTAATGATGGGAGGCTGCTTGGGATGCTATCCAGAACACTGATAAAGTCATCATCAGTATCATTCTCAGACTCTTTTTCCGTCTTCAAAGCACGTTCTTCTGCTTTAATACGCTCCCAGTTACGCTTTATCTCGTCTTCAGAAATCACTTCCCCACCGGCTAGTTCACTCTTCAACGTTCCATCTGGGAACACATGAGGGTGCCGTCTAAGTAACTTGGCAACAGAGTTGGAAACGATATCTGAAAAATCAAAGTGTCCTTCTTCTTTTCCCATTTGCGCATAAAAAATAACCTGAAATAGTAGATCACCCAATTCATCTTTCAGGTGATCATAATCCTTTTTCTCTATGGCGTCGGCAACTTCATAGGCTTCTTCAAGGGTATATGGAAGTATGCTATCAAAGGTCTGCTTAGTATCCCAGGGACAGCCATTCTTAGGGTCTCGCAAACGCCCCATTAGGTAAAGAAGATCTTCAATGCTGTAGTTTTTATTCATAAGACTTTTGCCTTAACTATCCCGCTTTCGGCGAGCATCTATCACATTAGGAAGTTGCTTAACTTTAGCCAGGAGTCGTCCAAGGCTTTCAAGACCGTTAATTTCAACTTTCAGCACCAAGGTCGCGGTGCTTTGCGTTCTATCTGAATAGGTATTCATGCCAATAACATTAACCCGCTCATTAGCCAGAACAATCGTCACATCACGTATTAAACCTTCCCGGTCATAGGCCTGGATTTCAATATCAACCGCATAAGTAGATTCCGGTTTTTTACCCCAGGATACCTCAATGATTCTATTAGGCTCTTTATCTTGAAGCTGCTGAACATTGCTGCAGTCATCACGATGAATAGATACCCCACGCCCAATAGTGATATAGCCTATGATGGAGTCTCCAGGTACTGGCTGGCAACAATGGGCAATTGAGGTCATTAGCTTTCCGACACCACGGATCTGAATATCAGAGTCGGTATTTTTTTCTTCCTGATACACATTGAGCTGCAAACTCAACTGCTCTTCATGAGGCTCTGTCATTCTCTGTGCGGCATTAGCGACCTGTGTAGGCCGTAGATCTCCTGCACCAATAGCGGCAAACATATCGTTCGCATTCTTGAAATTGACGTTTTCAGCTAACTCATTGAGTTCAATATCATCGACAGAGAGTCTATTGAACTCATCTTCAAGTATGGCTCTGCCATCAATAATATTCTGGTCTCGGTTCTGCTCTTTAAACCAATGAGCAACCTTGGCACGAGCACGGGAGGTTTGAATGTAGCCTAAGCTAGAATTAAGCCAATCCCTGCTGGGAGCAGGGTTATTGGAGGTAAGTATAGTGACCTGTTCACCTGTTTTCAGGGGATAAGTTAAGGGAACAATACGCCCGTTAACTTTAGCGCCCCGGCAGCTGTGCCCCACCTCTGTATGCACCCGATAAGCAAAATCAACAGCGGTTGCACCTTGCCTCAGGTCGACCACATGCCCTTCCGGGGTAAAAACATAGATACGATCAGTATTTGCTTCAGTTGTCAGCTGTTCAACTAAGCCCGAAACATCACCTATTTCTTCTTGCCACTCAAGAACCTGTCTCAGCCAGTTAATTTTATCTTCATAGCCCGATGACTTACTCTTAACATCTGTTCCTTTATAGAGCCAGTGAGCACACACACCTAGTTCAGCTTCTTCGTGCATTTCATTGGTGCGTATTTGAATCTCCATTATTTTTCCGTGAGGTCCAACCACCGCAGTATGTAGAGAGCGATATCCGTTTTCTTTCGGGTTGGCGACGTAATCATCAAACTCGTGAGGAATATGTCGCCACAACGAGTGCACAATACCTAAAACAGCATAACAATCACGAATTTCGGGGACTAATATACGAAAGGCTCGAATGTCGTATATCTGAGAAAAATCGAGGTTTTTTCGACGCATTTTTCGCCAAATGCTGTAAATATGCTTAGACCGTCCTGATATTTCTGCGCTTATACCGCTATTAGCAACCTCTTGCTCTAGTTTTTCTTGTACTTCACGAATGAATTCATCCCGATCAACACGACGTTCTTGCAGTTGTTTAGCTATTTTCATGTACGCAGTATCATGAAGGTAGCGAAATGATAAATCTTCAAGCTCCCACTTAATATGGCCAATTCCCAAACGATGAGCCAGGGGGGCATATATATCAAATACTTCACGGGCAACTCGCTGACGTTTGTCCATTCGAGCATTTTTTACCGCTCGAATAGCACAAGTTCGTTCTGCTAGCTTAATTAGAACCACACGTACGTCATCAATCATGGTAATTAGCATTTTACGAACGTTATCAAGCTGCCCTTGATTCTGCCCTAGCACTGAGCCTTTATAGGGTGTATGGATAGCCGATATAGCCGCCATTTGCTGTACACCGTCAATCAGTTTAGCAACATCTTCACCAAATTTTTTCTTTACGGTTTCTAATAGCAATCGCTCTTCCCGCACCGCACGGTAAAGTATTGAAGCAACCAAGGCTTGCTGATCCAGATTAAGTTCGGCAAGAATCTGAGCCATTTCAAGGCCTGTTTGAAAGCTACTATGGCCTTTTGCCCAAACACGGTCCTCTCTTACTGCCTCTTCTTCAATCTCAAGGCTCAGTTCACAGGCTTGACGAACCACATCAACATCATCCAATCGAACTTTTTCAGACAGGTGTTGAATCCAGCGTTCAATGTCTATGAGGCCTTCATCTGAAATGTGGTATTCTTCTCTAACCTTAACCATGCCTAGTCCAAACTCAAATATTAGCGCGTTAGTTTCTTCTATTATTTCTCAAACAATGCAATAGATTCTACATGCGCAGTGTGGGGGAACATATCCATAACCCCCGCCTTAACCATTGTGTAACCATGCTCGACCAAAACACCAGCATCTCTTGCTAATGTAGCAGGGTTACATGATACATAAACAATTTTCTTTGCTCCAAAAGCCGGTAAATACTGTACTACATCTAAGGCTCCTGATCGCGGAGGATCTATCAGTATTTTATCAAACCCATCTTTAGCCCACTTATTCTTAGTAAAATCAGCCTGCAAGTTTGCGCCGTAAAACTCGATATTACCCAGCTTATTGAACACCGCATTTTCGCGACCGCGAACAACCATAGACTCATTACCTTCTATGCCTATCACCTTGCCAGCTTTTCGAGCTAAGGGAAGCGTGAAGTTGCCTAAGCCACAAAAAAGATCCAACACGCGATCTTCAGAGGACAGATCAAGCCACTCAATAGCTCTGCTAATCATCTTAGTATTAATATCAGCATTCACCTGAGTAAAATCGTTAGGATGAAATTTCATATCAAGGGAAAATTCATCCAGGCAATAGCTTAAACGCTCTTCACCGCCGCTAGGGTAAATGCGGTGCACGCTTGCAGGGCCTTCCGGCTGTAAATAAATGTGAAAGTTATGCTTCGAGCCAAATTCGATTAATTTTTGGGCATCGCCATCTCTAAGCAATGTCATATGTCGGAAGGTAAGCGCTACATCCTTATCACCCACTGCAAACTCAACCTGAGGTATTGAACGACAAATATCCAAAGTACAAATAAGCTCGCGAAGTGCCGTAATTTTTGTCGCTATACGTTCATCCAGTACCATGCACTCATTAATACCACTAATAACACCACTACTCTTTTCTCGAAAGCCTAAGGTTATTTCCTTGCGCTTTTTATTATAATGGACCCCCAACCGAGCTTTTCGACGATAGCCAGAGACAGGGCCTATTACGGGTTCGAGTAGAGTGCAGGTGCTAATATTACCAAAGTGTTTAAACTGCTCTTGAAGTACTGATTGTTTAAATTTTATTTGGGCAGCAGGGCTAATATGCTGAAGGCTACAGCCACCGCACACTTGAGCATGAACACAAGGTGGAACAACACGATCTTCAGACGCAGTCATTATCTTTTGTGCCTTAAGCTCATCAAAACGACTGCGGGTATCAGTATAAACTGCTTTAACCGTTTCCCCTGTTAGCGCACCATCAACAAACTGTATCTTACCGTCAAGGTAGGCAATACCCCGACCATCATGACTCAGTTTTTCTATTGTTAGCTCGACCGGATGAATCGGTAGCTTTTTTTTCTGCCTTCTTGCCATGAGTGCTAAGTGCCCGAGTTATTGAAAAACGCCCGTAGAGAGGTAACGATCTCCACGATCACAGATAATGGCAACAATGATTGCATTTTCAAGCGTCTTAGAAAGACGAAGTGCACCCGCAACAGCGCCCCCCGAAGAAACACCACAAAAAATACCTTCTTCTCTAGCTAGAGCCATCATCGTCTGCTCAGCTTCCTGTTGTCCCATATCGATAGTGGCATCAACTGCAGATGAATCAAAAATACTGGGCAAATACTCTTTAGGCCAACGACGTATCCCTGGAATAGCAGCACCATCACTGGGTTGCAAGCCTATAATCTGAATATCAGGCTTTTTTTCTTTTAGATAACGAGAAGTCCCCATTATTGTCCCTGTAGTTCCCATGGCACTTACAAAATGGGTAATGGTTCCGCTTGTTTGTTTCCAAATTTCCGGGCCTGTGGTCTTGTAATGGGCTAGTAGGTTATCTTCATTAGAAAACTGATCTAACACTTTCCCTTTACCTTCTCTTTGCATTTTCTGGGCTAAATCCCGCGCCCCCTCAATGCTTTGCTCTTTAGTTACGGTAATAATCTCAGCACCATAGGCTGACATTGAAGCTCTTCGCTCCTCACTCATATTTTCAGGCATGATCAATATCATTTTATAGCCTTTAATGGCCGCAGCCATTGCCAGGGCGATACCCGTATTGCCACTGGTCGCTTCAATAAGAGTGTCACCTGCTTTAATTTCCCCCCGGCTCTCCGCTGCCTGAATCATATTTAAAGCAGGGCGATCTTTTACCGAACCAGCGGGGTTATTACCTTCCAGTTTTACAAGAATGGTGTTTGTTGTCTCGCCTGGTAAGCGCTGTAATCGAACTAAAGGGGTATTACCAACAAAAGACTCTATAGTAGGAAATTCCATGGACCGTCTCTTAGAAATGCTAACTGATGTGAAGTTTATAATAATGCTTGTGGTAGACTAAAAAATCTGTAGTTATAGAATTTTATAGTTGAATACAGTGTAAATCGGTATGTTATGATGGCCGCTATACTAGCATAACTCTTATAGTTTAATTAAGTTCAGTAACTTAATTAAACTAGTTCCTTACTCTTTAACCAGACATAGTTCACAGAGCTTTCAATGAGAAAATGGGGCGTCAAAAATCGAGTTCTGGTATTGGCACTTTTCCCAGCCTTTACTATCGCGCTTTTGCTGGGGGGGGTATTCACTCATAACCAGATCAACAGCATTAACGAGCGCCTGAATGAGAGAGGCCTTTCAGTAAGCCGCCAACTAGCTACAGCTAGTGAGTATGGTTTGTTCACCGGTAATAGGACGCTTCTGTTAGGCCTTACTAATGCGAGCCTTGAAGAAAAAGATGTTCGGGCAATTACTATTCTAGATAGTTTCCATCGCAGCCTAGTACATTCAGGCCCTAAAATGCTGGCAGTTGTTAACCCTGCAAAACTCCCCAGCGACCGAGTGGTCGTTGAAAAAACCGAAAATTCAACACTCTTCATCACCCCGATTCACCCTCAACCATCAATTATTAATGAGTTGCGCAAAAACAGTAACAACAGACACACAGGTAACGAAGGTAATAAAAAAGCCGTAGGGTGGGTTGCTCTGGAGTTGTCACATGCCAACTCTACTGTTGCTAAATATCAGGCACTAATCACCAGCGCAATTATTTTATCCCTAGGCATTCTATTTAATTGGCTAATCGCGCTCAGGATGACCCGTGGAGTTATACGCCCTATCGAAGAAGTGATTCACGCCGTCACCGAAATTAAAGAAGGTAAACTAGACACAAGGGTTTACACAGGAGGAGGACAAGAACTTCAGCTTCTTGAGTCGGGCATTAACTCCATGGCAGAAACACTGAGTAAAGCCCACGATGAAATGCAGCACAATATTGATCAGGCTACTGAAGATCTTCGAGAAACCCTTGAAACCATTGAAATTCAAAATATTGAATTAGACATTGCTCGAAAAGAAGCGCTAGAGGCCAGCCGAATAAAATCTGAATTCCTCGCTAACATGAGTCACGAAATCCGAACACCACTTAATGGTATTTTGGGCTTTACCAACCTTTTAATGAAAGGTCACCTATCACAGCACCAAAAAGATCATCTTACGACTATAAAAAAATCATCAGAAATACTGCTAACCATCATTAATGACATTCTTGATTTCTCCAAGATAGAAGCTGGCAAGCTCATTCTTGACAGAACACCAATGAAGATAAGAGAAATCATTGAAGATGTTATGACCATGCTGGCTCCCACAGCCCATAGCAAAGGACTTGACCTTGTTCCTTTAGTCTATAGCGACGTTCCCAACAATATTATTGGCGACCCACTCAGAGTTAAGCAAATCATCACTAATTTAGTCAACAATGCCATTAAATTCACCCAAAGTGGTGAAGTGGTTTTACGTGCAATGCTGGAAGAACAAGAAAATCATAGTGTTACCATAAAAATCAGTGTATCTGATACTGGCGTTGGATTATCAAGGGTACAGCAGCAATCGTTATTTAATGCATTTGCTCAAGCAGACGCATCCACCGCAAGACAATATGGCGGAACCGGCTTAGGATTGGTTATTTCAAAACGCTTAATAGAAGAAATGGGGGGTGAGATAGGCTTAGACAGTGAACTAGGAAAAGGCTCTATATTCTGGTTTACCCTGGTGAGTGAAATTGCAGTTAATGTACAGCCAGAAGCAAAACTTGATGCCTTAGCTGGTGAGCGAATCATTTACATGGAAGACCAGCCAACAACTGCCTTGGCCGTTCAACATATGCTTACCAACCTAGGCGCACATGTTAAGCAAGTTGACTCCCCTGTTGCGTTGTTAAAGGGGGTGATCGAAGCTCAGGAGAATAGAAAGGGGTATGCAGCTGCGATTATTGGTATTAATCGACACTTAATGGGTTCAAACCAATATAAACAACTGCTCAGTGAACTAGAGTACAACAGAGGCTGTAGAACACTATTACTAACCCCTACACTCGACCATAACCATCAACCTATTCTAGACTTGGTCAGTGCCCATTTAACTAAACCCATAGTTTATCACCGTTTTTACAGTACCCTGCTCAAGCTTATAAACGGGGATATTATTGAGCCTGAGCAAGGCGAACATTTTACTATCGATGAAAGTGAACACTTCCCTGCCATCGTAAATACAGCGCCATTAAGTAAGGACGTTCAAGGCCCTATCCCCACTATTCTTGCCGTTGATGATAATGATGCAAACCTTAAACTGGTAGAAGTCTTAATTAAGGAACTCGGCATTAATGTTATTACTGCTGCAAGTGGCTTTGAAGCACTCACTAAATGGAAGCTACAAAAGTTCGACCTTATATTTATGGATGTACAGATGCCCGGCATGGATGGCATAGAAACCACTGAAAAAATAAGAGCTTTCGAAAGAAGCGGTCAACGCATTCCTATCATTGCGCTCACCGCACACGCTTTGGCGGAAGAAAAGAAGTCTCTTTTAAATAAAGGGTTTGATGATTACCTGACCAAACCTATCAGTGAAAAACAGCTTGAAGAAGTAATACTTCATCGAACGGGCTATAAGGCACACCCCACGCCAACCTCCCACTATATAGATGATGACCGGGCTCAGCCTATTAAGCCCTCAACACGCATTAAAAAAGCCCCCTGCGTTGATATTGCGCTTTGTGTAAAGTTAGCGGCGAGTAAAAATGACTTAGCAGAAGAGCTTTTTAGCATGCTTCTTGAACATTTAAGTTCTGATAATGAAGCAA
>Ga0209707_1001666_pt1 | contig 12229 bp, 14 predicted proteins | sample EN4Hudsemesocosm_FD_184630 | JGI IMG/M metagenome (GOLD analysis project Ga0209707, IMG submission 184630) | Methane-oxidizing microbial communities from mesocosms in the Hudson Canyon - EN4B Hudson Canyon (SPAdes) (version 2) | ecosystem: Environmental > Aquatic > Marine > Cold seeps | place... | reverse complement strand
TAAACACAACAAATAGATTTAAAACTAACATAAATATGTTTAGTTTCCAACCCAATATAAATATCTCTTCATAACTCATAAATTTTCCTTATACATACATAAACTGTGATAAAAATATCATTGCTACTACAAAGGTAAATGGCAAGGCATGACCTTTAAACACAAAAGGGTTGATTTTAAAAAACTTTTGATTAAACCCTCTAATACCTAACCAAATTCCAAGAAAAGCTTTGAGAGATAACATGATTTGAAATGAACTCATACCCTCTTCCCCTATGCTTCCCATAACTTGAGAAATCAAATATAAACCCGTTACAACCGCAAGTATAAGTGACCAAGGCACCACTTTTCTAACATGCATCATAATAGCTTCTCTGGCTTTTTTATGCTCTTCTTCATTTAATGTTTGAGACATTTTTGACATAAAAAAAATATCTACAAACAAAAATCCACCGTAAATAAATGCAAACAGTAAATGTAAGGTATGTATTGATGTATATAAGATGACTTATCCTTTAAAATTATGGAATTGTATCCATATTATTGTAAATTATAACTTGTTAAAATTTAGCTATTTTTCAACTTACTTTTCTAAAAATAAGATTTTTCAACTCTTTTTCTTTATTGATTGAGGGGAAAGAGTCCAATGTTTCAAGTCTTTTTTCAAAAATAAACTCAGGAGCATCTTTTTTAAACCCCTCAATAATATCTAAACTACTGATATCCGGGCTATTTGTAGATGCCAGAACCATACAATTTTCACTACACAAGGAAGACAACCTTTTGATAATTTTATGGTAATCGTTACTTGCTATAAAACTTCCTTTTTGGAAGGTGGGAGGATCAATTATGATTAAATCATAAGGTCCTGCATTTTTGATTCTACTCCATGATTTTAAAATATTATATGGCATGAATTTTATATTTTTTGTTGATAGTTTGTTTAAGTGGTGGTTTGTACGTCCTATAGTTAAAGCACCTTTACTCATATCTACATTCACTACTTGTTTGGCTCCTGCGCTAGATGCTACCACACTAAAAGCACAGGTATACGAAAAGAGATTTAATACATTTTTGTCTTTAGCATTTTTGGATACAAAATTTCGACCATTATTCATATCGGCAAAAAAACCCATATTTCGAGAAGCTTCAATATTGAGTTTATATTGTAATCCATTTTCATACGCAAAGTTCTCGAAGGGTATCTCTCCAAACAGAACCTGGCTGGGTTCTTTTAAAAGATATCTTTTTTGAAGCACAACACCTAAGTACTTTGAACTGTTAAATAACTTTAAAAATAAGCCTGTAAGTGCACTTTCCAACTCTTCATTTATTTCGTAGAAGTAGACAACATATAAAACTTTATCAATTGAATCAACGGTTAAAAAATCAAATTCTTTAAAACAACCACCTCGTCCATGAAAAAGTCGTTTAAAGTTTTTATCTACAGTTTTAATTTGCGTAAACAGATGTTGTTCTAAGTCATTTATATTCAAGTATTACCTAACTCTTTTGTCAATTTTTTTGAAATTGTAGCCAAATAACAATTATGTTTGATAAAATTCAACATATTTATCCATTGTGACAGTAAACAAGATTATTTTATCTTATAATAATTAAATTTATTAAAAAAAGGTAACAAATGAAGACTTTATTTAAATCATTGTTTATAGGTTTGACAATTTTGATATTTTCGGGATGTGCAGTAAGTAGTTCGACCCAAAAAAATTTGGAACAAACAAATCTCAGTTTAGAGGTAGGACTGTATCCTTATGTTCCAAGACTTGAGCAATTTAAAAAAGTAATTTTAGAACAATGGAAGCACAAATATCCCAACGTCAAGTTAAATTTCAACGCCGAGTGGTCAGGGGGATATGATAATGAACCCACTAATTTAGATGTGTTTGTATTTGATGCAGCTTATTTGGATGATTATGTCAATAAAGGGTATCTCTTACAACTGGCTCAAAATGAAATAGATGATTTTAATGATTTACTTCCCTATGCAAAAGATGGAGTTAAAAGTGATACTACAGACAGCTATTATGGGATTCCTCAAATTGGCTGCGGCACACTTCTTTTTTACAGAAAAAATGACTTAGCTTTAAAAAAAGCAAATACATTATCACAAATAACCAATACCCTTGGACAATGTACTTATAAAACTGAGATTCCACCACAAGGAGTTGGTTTAATGATGGATTTTTCAAGTGGCACTACCAATGGTGATTTTTACTTAGAAGCCACTCAAGATATATTTGGTAAATATACTACGAATCCACCAAAAGCTCCAAGAACTGAGTTATTAGACCCATGGCCGATGAATAACATCTCACTGTTGAGACAAACTACCAGTATCAAACATGCGAAGAGTTCGGAACTTAACAGAGCAGAACTGTTCTCAAAAGGCTATGGCCGTGCATATGTTGGATATAGTGAGTCTATGTCCAGTTTAGATCAAAAAACCAGAGATGAAATTGAATTTAAATACTTGCCTTTTTCAGATAATAATAATGTTCATCTGTTTTACTCAGATATCGCAGGGGTTAATACTAAAGTAGACAAAAAGATGAAATTTTATGCCATTGAACTTGTGAACTTATTAACCTCTACAAAGACCTTTGTCAATGCTACAAAAGCAACAGAAAACAATCCCGTTGCTCAGTATTTACTTCCCGTTAGATACAAAACATTTGAAGCATTGTCAAAAGACTATCCTTTATACACCAAACTACTAAAACTGGTTAAAGACAATGATCCCAAACTTTTTAGATTGGGAGTGGGTGCAAATGATTGGTTAGCCAAAAATAAAAGCAGTATCACAGAACAAATCTTTGGATTAAACCAGTGTAGAGAGTAAAAATGATTCGTCTTAACCTACGAGTTCTTCAACTAAATGAACAAAAGACTCGGGACTTTGATACAAAGGAACGGATTTCTGAAGGAAAACAGATTTTAAATCCGTTTTAGTAATTTCAAGATTTTGTTTGACTTTATCATAGGAATCTTCACAACTGTTTGCCAGATACAAATTGGACCTGTTGATTCTTCCTCTTTTAATGGAACACTTAACTTTTTTGTCACAAGAGCACTGCGCTTTAGTATTTACTAAACCACAACTCTCTTGCATAAATGCTTCAACTTTTTTCCGAGCCCTTGATAACTGTTGTCTATAGGTATCTTTGTTAATACCAAGTATTTCGCTGCCCTCACTTTGTTCTAACTCAAAAATATACCCCAAAATATAAGCCAATCGATGTTTTTGATCCAAACACAATAACATTGCCATTGTACAAGATACTCTGACTTCATTTAACATCAATTGGTAATAGGGGTCACTGTTCATCTCTTCTGAGTTATCAAAGTCACTCTCTAAGTCTTGTTTAAACATATTGAAATCAAGTCCAAGTTCTTTAGCTTTGATTTTCTTGCTACTTAACAAATAATTTGAAGCAACTTTATATACCCATGTTCTAAAGGCACTTTTAAATTCAAAAGTAGAAAGTTTGGTCATGATAAGAATCAAGATCTCTTGTGTTGCATCTTGAGCATCATCTTTATTATGTAACATTCGCAGAGAAAGATAATAGATATTATCTTGAATCTGTTTCAATAATTCTGCTAGGGCTTTTTTGTCTGCATTCTGTGCTTTTTTCACCAAACTTTCTATGTTCATTTCAATTCCTATTTTTGAATATTATCCTCTTCATACTCCATCATATATTGAAACAGCGGAGGCCCTGTCATTAACTCTAAAAAAGTATTTGCAGTTGGTAGTTTAACAAAATCATCAAAAGAACTAAGAGCAATCTCTTTTGATTCCCAAATCATTGTATCTATGTAAACATTATCTTCATCCAAAGATTTTGATGTAACTGAACTGTGTAAGCCTGAAAGAGAATATGATTCCTTAATCATTTGTTCTTTTATAGAAGAAAAATCATTTTCTCTACCTTCTTGAATTTTATACCCAATAATTTGTTTTACTTTTGTACTCATAGTTTATCCTTTTTATTATAACCATTAAACTTGGTTACTTATATACTTAGACATAATTTATAAGTCATGTGTGACAGGAAAGTGAAAAGAATTTTGAAATTTGTAAGATTTTTGTTTTTTACTCCAGTTTTGATTTTGTCATATAAAAACAGTTGTGTTCCTTGGCATAGTTACTCTCATCATCACAAACAACAAAGCCCAATTTTTCATAGAGCTTTTTAGCAGAATTATTATCTTTATACACATACAATGAAAATATTTTATCACACTGTGTATATTCTGCAAATAAGAGTAACATAAGTTTTTCGCCAAACCCCTCACCTCTTTTTGAGGGATTTATAACCACTCTTCCAATATGGTTAAAATCATATTTATCAAACAGTTGAATAAAACCAAGCAATTCCCCCTTATCAAGTAAAGAATAAGAAGTATGAATATCAAAGCTGATATCTTTCTTGAGTTGTTCTGTTAATATAGGGAACTGGATAAGGGGACCACCCCAGTTTTGTGCTTCTTCTTTTGTTTTAAACCACGTACTTAAATGCGCGATATCTCTCTCTTTGGCTAAGCGAAATTCCATTATAACCTCATGTTTAATTTTATTTAATATATTCTATTTTAGCTTCAACAATATTTTTGGTATCTAAGTTCCATTTTTCAAGCTGATATTTGCTGAATAAAAATCGCCCTCTTTGGGCTATTTTTGGCATAAGCAAACTATCTCCCGTATGAGATAATAGTTTCAGTGCCATTTTCCCAGCTTCAAGTCCCTGTTCTCTCCCAAAAAGTACATAACCACCTATTGTTTTATTCTCACCCACAGTAAAATCCCAAAAGCTAAAAGGAGGAATAGGTGTATGTTTGGATGTCCAGCTAAGCACTTCATTGGCATCAACGTGATTATCGTACTTATCTGTAATGGTATGGTATAAACCAACGATGATGATGTCATAAGCATTATCTTTAGCACTTAGCACCAATTTCTTCCAATCATTAAATTTATCTACGAGTTTGATATCTACTTGAATACCCCGTAATATTTGAGACTTTTTATTATTAAAAGACTCTTTTAAAGTTACATTTGACGTTGTTCCAGAATCAAACAGTACAAGAACTTTTTTAAGTGCTGTGAGTTTTGAGATACTTATAAGGGAGCGTTTTAATAAAGGACGTTCGAGGATACCTGTAATTCTTTTATATCCCGAAAGTGCATAGTTCCTTGGATTATTATTGATTCCCAAATAAACAACTTTGGTTTCAGTTTTTGTAAATTTATAGCCTAAGTATTTCAAGGCATTATCATCACCCAAAATAACCAAAGTAGGATTGAGTTGTTTGTATCTTTTCCATGCCAAATCTGCCATTTTTTGGTACTTTGATTTATCGACTCTTTTTGTGTCCATTTGAAAAAAAACCAAGTTATATTTCGAGCCCAAAATCTCTTCTAATCCCTCTTTATAACTCATATCCCAGGGATATTGTGAATGATAACTTTCAATAACCAAGATATTTTCTTTTTGTGCAAAAAGAGAAGTCGTAATTAAAAAAATACAACATACATATAAAAATAGTTTTTTCATTACTATTCCTTCAATAATCTATTATTACATTATATATCATTTATTAGCAAGTATACTTTAAATAGATGTATTAACTGTCACGACCCAACATTTCAGTGGCTTCAGAAATAATCAAAAAAGACTCAGGGTCATTCTCACGCACAAGTGCTCTTAATACCTGAAGTTTTGTCACTTCTACAACTACCAGTATCATCTGCTTATTCTCATTTTCATATAAACCTTCACCCTTAAGAATTGTTCCATCTGGACCTAACTTCTCTCGTATGATAACTCTCATTTCTTCGGGTTGAGACGTTACAAGATAGACTACTTTTTTATTAGGGCCTCCCGTTAAGATTAAGTCAATAACTTTAGTGGTTATATAAATACTCACAATACTCCACAATACTTTTGCTGTATCATCAAACACAAATAATGAAGAGAATATAATCAGAGAATCAATTACTAAAATAACTTGCCCTGGTTTTATTTCTGACTTTGAAGATACTATTCGAGCAACAATTGTTGAACCTCCCGCAGAAGAGTTCCCCTTAATTACTAATGCTAATCCAATACCTATAGATATCCCACCAAAAATTGAAGCCAATATGGTATCAATTATAAAAGGTTGCACCAACAGTACTTGTGCAAAAAAGTCAATAAACAAAGAAATAAGTAGAATGGTAATAACAGTTCTAATGGCAAACATCTTCCCCAGATATTTTCCACCAACTATCAAAAGAGGTATATTCACCCCAATCATTATTAAGCCTACTGAATATGAAGTGATATAGTGAAGTAAAAGAGATAAACCTGCAGTTCCACCGGTTAGTATTTCATTGGGTACAAAAAAACCCACAACTCCCAATGATAAAAAAATTGCACCTGAGATTATAAATGCATAATTTATAATCTCTTTTTTTGAAAAAAAAGTCTTCATGTTTTTCCTAGATAATAAGTTTCGCGGATTTTAACTATATCTGCATTATAAACTCATTATCTATTGAGTAACATTAAGATTAATCTACAATGTTTTTAGACACAAAATCCCAATTAATCAAGCTCCAATAATTTGATAAATAATCAGGTCTTACATTTCTATAGTCAATATAATAAGCATGTTCCCACACATCACAGGTTAAAAGAGGATTTAAGTTATCTGTTAAGGGACAACCTGCATTTACAGTTGAAACAATTTTTAAGGCCCCTGAGCCATCTTGAACCAACCAAACCCATCCTGCACCAAAATGAGTAGCAGCAGTTGTTAGGAATTTTTCTTTAAAAGAATCAACAGAACCAAAACTTCCGATTATCAGTTGCTCCAGCGTATCTGACATTTTGGTTTCATTGGGAGTTAAAGAATTCCAGAAAAAGTCATGATTATAAATTTGTGCCGCATTATTAAAAATTCCACCCTCAGATTGTTTTACAATACTGATTAAATCCGAGTTTTCGAACTTTGTTCCGTCAATTAAACCATTTAACTTAGTGACATAGGTTTGATGATGTTTCCCATAATGGAAGCTGAGTGTTTCACTTGACATTTTAGGCTCAAGAGCATCCATAGAATAAGGTAATTTCATTAATTCGTGTTTCATATTAGTTCCTTAAATAAATTTATTTACACAAGGTTACCCCAAGTATTTTAAAGAATCCATAATAATAAAAAACTAATCTTTTTTTCTAATAGATGTTGCGGTTAAAAATATATAGTTTTTACCCGTTAGAGTAACTCTAAATTTTTTCTGTTGCAGATATTTTTTGCAAAAATATACATCTTTAAACATCAGTGACATTTCTGGAAAAGAGTAGTTTTTGGCTTTTGCCCCATAAATCATCTCCCCATCAATCCACCTACAGTTGGGGAATGCCAGTATTAAAGATCCCTCTTTTTTTAAATAGTTTTGAATTAGTGACATAAAAACCAATTTAAAGTCTATACTTGTACTTTGTAAGGTACCTACGCTGATGATTAAATCAAATTTCCCAAGCTCCAAACTCTCCAACTTATTTATATCATGGGTGATAAAAGAAACATTGGATTCTTTAAATTTATCTTGAGCTTCAGCAATGGCTGAACTACTGTAATCGATTCCAATTAACTCTAGACTTTCGAAGTTTGTTGCGTATTGTTTAATAACTTCAAACTCAGAACCACTGTTAATTCCTAAGTTCAAAATTCTTATTCTTGTGTTGATATTCACATTTTTTAAGGCTTTCAAATAATGTAATAAAAAAGCAGGTTCTTCATTTTTATTAAGCTTTGAAAAGCTGGATTCTGCACCATATTTTTCTTCTTTTTGTACTATGTCTTGATGAAAAGAATCATGCAAATCAAGTTTTTCAAAGCGTAATTCAACCAAGGTATCACTAATATACTTAGGCATTAACATTTTACAGAAAAGCAGTTCAGCCAAATCCATCCATGTTTTTAAACTTCTATAAATATATGTTTTATCCAACTCAATAACAGAACCCGCATACTTTGATGACTTTATATCAGGATTTAGTACTTCAAACTGTAGAAGCTCTTTTTCTTTTAAGGTTTGCAGTTTTTCTTCTAGGATATTTGTAATTTCAAACAAACTTTCATTGCTAAATTTCAACATGTTATTTCTCTCATTATAATTTTGATTTTGCATTATACTAAATTTTGATATACTTATTCCATGAAGATAAAATTTGCTACCTTTAACCTCTTTCAATTTGTAGAACCTCCCTATTCTTGGTATATTAAAAAAGATAAATTTTCACCCTCTCAATGGAATGAAAAAACAACTTGGATAAAAGAAAAAATTGCAAAAATGGATTGTGATATTGTGGGTTTCCAAGAAGTATTTTCACCACTTGTTTTAAAAGAAATATTGTTTGACTTAGGATATCTCTATTTTGAAACCGTTGATAGTGCCAGGGTAAAAGAAAACACTAACACATTTATGAGTACTACTGTGGCCATAGCTTCAAAACACCCTATCAAAAAAATAGAGACAGTTGAACCTAATATTTCAAGTATCAAAAAGCACAACTTTAAAGGTTTGTTCAAGTTTGCGAGACTTCCAATAAAAGCGACCATAACACTTCCAAACAGACAAGATATTTTAGTTTACGTATGTCATTTAAAGTCAAATTGGCAAAATGAATTTGAGTATGTATTCACTAAAGATGACTCCTTAAGAGATAAAAAAAAGTTGATAAACAAAGCTTTATTGGAAAACTATTCAGAATCACTCAAACAGCGATTATGTGAGGCTTCATCTCTCTTTTTTGATATCAATAAGTCTAAAAAATTACCTGCAGTGCTAATGTGTGACTTAAATGATAAAGAATATTCACTCACCATTGAGGCACTTACAAATAAAACATATCACTACGATTCCAATAAGGATAAATATCTTTTACTGGACGCATATTATTTACACAATAAACCCATATACAATCCGCACCCTGAACAAAAAGAGGTACAACGAACATCAACGAGTTATTTTGTGGGAAAAGGCAATGTCTTAGATTATATTTTTGTATCCAAAAACTTATTAAAAGTTGATAATCAAACTAAAGCAATAATTTCTAATTATAAGGTCTTTGATACTCACTTACAAAACAATCAAAACGGTTCACTCTTACAAAGTGACCATGCTCCAGTTGTTTGTGAAGTGACTTTTAACGAATAGTATCAGTATTTTTTTCTTATATCCATCATCTCATTAGAGTTTCTTACTTTTTCTAATGTATCCCAAATATACTCTGAGAGCTCAGGGTATTTTTTTGTAAATTGATGAGATAACATTAAATGATAGACTTTATTTTTAAGTGCAGGTTGTAGTTTTTTTAAATTTTTAAACTTTGATTGTTCTTGTTCTAAAATTTTATCAGTTGCCATTTCAAGAGCTGCAACGGCATCAATTCGATTGTTATTCAACAGTTCCAAACATTTTTTTGTATTATTTTGTTCATGTACTGCAATACCACTTCTTCTCAAATCATCTACAATTGAGTACTCTCGTTCCGCACAAATTCCTTTTTTAAGGTTTTTAATATTTATTCCATCCCATTGAACGTCTGAGCCCGAGAGGGTATATAAAAAATACGAATTATAATTTGTTCGTCTGTTTGTATCAATCTTCCCATTTTTCAAGGGATATTTACCAAAATCAAGGCGTTTTTTCTTATAACTGGCTTCAAAGAGACCATCAACTTTTCCACTTTTTAGTTCAAAAAGTGCTCGTTTCCATGGGAACCTAACAAACTTTATCTTTATGTCAATTTCTTTTTCCACAATTTTTAACATTTCTAATAAAAGTCCTGGTTTTCCCCAATTTATATTTGCCCCTGTACCTGTTTGAAAAGGGTAATTATGCGAGTTTTGATAGGCGAAAGTAATGGTGTCTGGTTTGGCATTGAGTGTTGAAAACATAAGAAAAATTACTAATATACAGTATCTAAAGGGGGAATAAATGTTAAGTTTATTGGAAGTATTTTGCATTGATATCCATCATCTCTTTAGATTCTCTTACAGCTTTTATTGTATCCCAAATTTTTTTAGATATCCCTGATTCTTTTTCAACTAATTTATGGGATAACATCAGAAAATAAGCTTTTGTTTTTAAAGTAGGTTGTAATTTTTGTATTTTCACATATAAATTTTTTTGATTTTTTAAAATAGCATCACCGGCAAGTTCCAATGCTGCAACTGCTTCAACCCTGCCATTAGCAAGCAGTTCCATACACTTTTTAGTATTATTCACTTCATACACTTTTACACCCATTTTTTGTAGATCATCTACAATTGAGTATGCTCTCTCCGCACAAACATGTGTACTTAAGTTCTTAAAAGTTTTTCCATCCCAAGTGACTTTTGACTTTTTCAATGTATATAAAGAGTAAGAATTCACATGGGTTCTTCTACTCTCATCTACTTTACCATTATTTTTAGGATACGCTCCAAATGCAAGACGTTTTGATTTATAACTCGCAGCAAATACTCCATCAACATGTCCATTTTTCAACTCAAAAAGAGCACGTTTCCAAGGTAGTCTTTTAAAATTTATCTTGATGTCAGCTTCTTTTTCAACAATTTTTAGCAGTTCCAGTATGATTCCAGGTTTTCCCCAGTCTATATCTTGTGAGTTTCCTGTTTGGAAAGGATAGTTATCTGAATTTTGATAAGCAAATAGCAGCTCGGTTTTTTTAGCATAACTTATTGAAGTAAGCGTAATCATCAATATAAAAAAAAGTAATCTTCTATAATTTTGAAGCATTTATTATCCAGAAATCTGTTTATAAAAATTTTACATCAAATAATTTAAAAGATACGCGTATTTTTCAAACTAACACAATTGAAAAAGAAAGTTTTAATAAAATGTTAAAAAAGGCCTTTAATTCTCATTCACCCACAGCTCCAATAAGTTTCTTCCTATGGCAATTTTATCAGTTAAGGTGAAGTCATAACCTTCTTCCCCACCTAAGACAGCTTTAATATCTTTTTTATGCACCCATCTTGCATCTGCAATTTCATGGGAGTCAAGTTTCAATTCTTGAGACTTCGCGTGTACATGCATACCTATCATCAAGGTAGATGGAAATGGCCAAGGTTGAGATAACATATACTCTACTTCAAGACCAACCACTCCTGCTTCTTCAAATAATTCACGCCGTGATGCATCCTCAAGAGTTTCACCTGATTCTACATAACCAGCAAGACAAGAGTAACGCCCCTCTTTAAAGTTTACCCCACGCCCTACTAAACAATAATCACCATAAGTCACCAACATAATAACCACACTATCTGTACGGGGAAAGTGTTCACGAGAGCAAGAGCAACAGTCTCTTCTCCATCCAGCTTGCATAACTTTTGTATCTTCTCCACAAAAGGAGCAAAACTTATGATTATTATGCCAATTTAAGACAGCATTTGCTTGTGCCAACACTCCAAACATATCCTCATTTAAGTACTCAAGTGTCACAAATTCTCTTAAGGATACAAAAGATAAAGGCATTTCATTTTCATCACTAATGTTTATAGCAAAGTAATTTTTATTCTCATAACTTCCAAGTAGAACTACCTCATCATAATTCACATTATATTTTTTCAATTCATCATTTGTAAACATACATTTGTTGTTTTTTTCATCTATAGCTAGATGATCTTTATTAATCAATAAAAAAAGTGTTGAGTCGGAGTTCTTAAGTTTTTCAATTTTTTTATCATCTCTTCTTATTTGGTCTAACCTATCTAATGGATTTTGACTAAAATATGGATATATTCTTTTCATGATATCTCCTTAAATTGTTTTATATATGATTTTTTCACCTCATCTTCACAATACTTGATGGAGTTTTTCAAACTTTCCAACGAAAAAAACTCGAAGTTTTCATCCACAAAATTAAAAACGAAACTTTTATCTTCTTTATAAATATCATGAAGAATCCACCCCACAGAAGTTTTACCAAATCGCTCTTCTCTTCGTATAAGTGTTTCACAGTTTTTTTGTATGTGTTTATAATACATAGATTGTTCTGTATTGCCTATAAATGCAACTACAGATGCTCTGGCCTGCCATAAGTACTTTTCGTCCTTCCACAAGGATATTTGAGCTGCTGCGTCATTACCAAAATGTTTTATACTGGGACTTAATACTCGAACACAGAACCAATCACAAATATTCCAATCA
>Ga0209707_1001662_pt1 | contig 12261 bp, 11 predicted proteins | sample EN4Hudsemesocosm_FD_184630 | JGI IMG/M metagenome (GOLD analysis project Ga0209707, IMG submission 184630) | Methane-oxidizing microbial communities from mesocosms in the Hudson Canyon - EN4B Hudson Canyon (SPAdes) (version 2) | ecosystem: Environmental > Aquatic > Marine > Cold seeps | place... | reverse complement strand
TCATCATCCCCTGGCAAACGTTGATAGCCATAAGGGCGTCTCTGAGCAGGAGCTGAAGACACTTCAAATTCTTCAGCCTCAGGGTGTTGTTGTAAGAATGTTTCAATTTGCTGTTCATTTTCTTGCTTAAGTGCAGAGCACGTCGTGTAGACCAATATTCCATCAGCTTTAAGAAGAGGCCATAGTTTATTAAGCAAATGGTGTTGTTGCTGCGCCAGTGAAGAAATATCATCCGCTCGACGTAAAAGCTTAATATCAGGATGGCGACGAATCACGCCCGTGCCTGAACAAGGGGCATCTATTAATATGCGATCGAATAAGGCTCCATCCCACCAGTTTTCTGTATCTGCTGCATCAGAGGCAATAAGTGTCGCTTTAAGGTGTAGACGATCTGTGTTCTGTTCAATTTGTAGCAATCGAGGGGCAGCAATGTCGAGAGCAATGACATCATTGTCAGGTGCGTGTTCGAGAATGTGGCATGTTTTACCACCAGGGGCGGCACAGGAATCTAGAATGCGTAAGTTAGGTTTTATATCAAGCAAGCTGGCAACCAGTTGTGCTGCACCATCTTGAACGGAGACATCACCCTCTGAAAATCCAGGTAGGAGATATACATCACAGGGCTTTTCTAGCAGAATGCCTTCAGGACTTTCGCTAATTTCATGGGCAGGTATTTCAGCTTGAATAAGTCGTTCAAGATAATGTTGCCGAGTCCCGTGTTGTTGGTTTACTCGTAGCATCATAGGAGGTTGCTGATTGCTTGCATTGAGTATTGCTTGCCAGTTGTCGGGCCAGTCTTGTTTAAAGCTGTCAATTAACCAGTCGGGATGGGCAAAAAGAGCAGAGTCTGATTGTTTGAGTTTGTTATCAATGTCTTCTTGTTGACGTTGATAGTTGCGCAAGCTAGCGTTGATAAGACCTTTTGCCCATTGCTTGCCCAATGTCTTTGTTGCATTTACGGTTTCAGAAATCGCAGCATGAGATGGAATGCGTAAGTCTCGAAGTTGGTAAAGTCCACACAAAAGTAATGCTGCAATATCGGCATCTTTTGCTTTTAGTGACTTTGCGAGAAGTTGTTGGCTGATAGCATCTAATTGCGGGTGCCAACGTAAAACGCCATAACAGAGTTGCTGGCAGAGGCTACGTTCATTTTCAGGCAATAATGGTAATGTTGCGGTTAATACTGCATTGAGAGAGCGTTTTTTCTGCACAACCTCAGCAATTACACGAGCGGCTGTTGCGCGAGCACTTTGTTTTTGTTGTTTAGCCAAGGTGTTCGCCTATATTTAATGTGTTGGCATTTAGAAAGTCTGCAACAGCCATCGCCTTCTTTCCTGGAATTTGAATTTGATTTAAGCGTAACACGCCTTGCCCTGTTGCCACATCAATTCCATCTCGGCTTACAGCAACAATTTCTCCAGCAGGAGCCGTCGTTGCTTCATTTGTAAGTGAGCTTAACCAAATACGGAAAACCTTATCCTGCCATTGGGTTTGAGTGACGGGCCATGGGTTAAATGCGTGAACTTGGCGGTTAATTTCAGCGGCAGATTGATTCCAGTCAATAGTCGCTTCTAGTTTTAACAGTTTTTTTGCATAGTTACTTAAGCTGTCATCCTGAGGCTGGGCACTTGCCTGTAGCTCAGGGAGTTTATCTAGCGTTTCTAATAAGGCCTTAGCGCCTAAGTCTGCCAGGCGGTCATGTAGTATTTGTGCAGTATCATCAGCATGTATTGAACATGTCGCACGAGATAAAACAGGTCCAGTATCAAGCCCTGCTTCCATTTGCATGATACAAACTCCTGTTTCAGCATCGCCCGCAAGGATGGCTCTTTGAATTGGAGCTGCGCCTCGCCAGCGAGGCAATAAAGAAGCATGAATATTAATACAGCCAAGCGTGGGAGCATCTAAAATAGCTTGTGGTAACAGTAAGCCGTAGGCAACAACAATCATAAGGTCGGCTTTATAATCAAATAAACGTTGTTTATCTTCGTCCTCTTTAAAATTGAGAGGTTGTTCGACAGGGATATTATGTTCTACAGCGAGCTGTTTTACAGGGCTAGCAGTTAATTTTCGACCTCGGCCGGATGGACGATCAGGTTGTGTATAGACCGCACAAACCTCGTGTTTCGTTCCAAGTAATGCCTGAAGCGTTGTTGCAGAAAATTCAGGTGTACCAGCAAAAATAATTCGCATTATGATGTTATTTCTTTTGTTTTTGTTGTTTTTCAAGACGCTTTTTAATGCGTTGGCGTTTCAGATTGCTGAGGTAATCAACAAATAATTTACCATCGAGATGATCTATTTCATGTTGAATGCAGGTTGCGAGGAGTTCATCGGCATCTAGTTCAAAAGGGTTGCCGTCGCGATCAAGTGCTTTGACGCGAACCGTATCTGCACGTGTAACTATTTCGTAGGCTTCGGGTACTGAAAGGCAGCCTTCTTCATGCTCGCGTTCACCTTCTTTTTTAATAATTTCTGGATTAATAAAGATGAGTGGATTTGATTTATCTTCTGATGTGTCAATAACAACAATGCGCTTTTGTACATTGATTTGAATTGCCGCAAGCCCAACACCGGGTGCATCATACATAGTTTCAAGCATATCATCAGCAAGCTGCCGAATTGTATCGGTCACTTCTTTTATAGGTGTCGCTTTTTTTCGCAAGCGAGGATCGGGAAAGTGAAGAATATTGAGTAGCGCCATGGAGAAATAAACTCGTCCTGAAAATGAATATAAATCCTATTGTAATGCGGTAATAGCAAGATGAGAAATTTTTTGCCCCAATACAAAAAAGGCGACCTATTGGCCGCCTTTTTTAGCTGTTACATTTAAGGTCTTATTTTAAGCCTGCAAAATGAGCGGCGATATTATCAATGTCTTCGTCAGATAGGCTTGCCGCTTGCATTTGCATAATGGCAGCCATACCGCCATTACGTTGTTTGTCGCGATAAGCCTTTAGAGATGAAACAAGGTAAGGTTCATTTTGGCCCGCAAGATTTGGATAAGAAGGCATTAAGGCTTTACCATTAGCGCCGTGACATGCAGCGCAAACTGCTGCTTTGGCTTTCCCAGCAGCTGCATCGCCAGCAAGAACGCTTTGTGCGCTGAATAAGGCCGCCAGACCAAATAATGTGTAAGCAAGGTGTTTCATGTGAATCTCCATTCAATTGATTAAGTTAATCTTAAATAATGGCCACTTTATACTATTAATTAGCCGATGCCAAATGACTAGTAAGTCACGGTTTTTTGTAGAATAACTTGATTAGTCGGGGCGCTTAGACGAAACTGTTAGTTATTCGTTGTTTAAACTTGCCAAAGTTTAAACAGTATTGCTTGGATGCCTTTGAGGATGTTTTGATGATACGTCGTGTCTTTTTAAGTCTGTTATTTTTATTATTAAGTTTGCCTTTAGCTGCCGCTAATATAGAGTTAAACCCAGATCATCCTCAGCAGTATGAGGTTGTTCGAGGTGATACTTTATGGGATATTTCTGGCCGATTTTTGAAATATCCATGGCATTGGCCTGAATTATGGAGTGTGAACTCTTATATCGAGAACCCACACCTTATATATCCAGGTGATTTGTTAACGCTGGTTTATCGTGATGGTAGACCCGTATTAGAGCTTACACGTGGCTCCACTGCGTACAAAATGTCTCCAGAAGTTCGTGAAATTGAATTAGAAAAAGCGATTTCAACTATTCCTTTAGACGAAATAAGAGCATTTTTAACGCGTCCTCGCGTACTTGATGAGGGTGAATTAAATGCGGCACCTTATATCGTTGCTGGTTCAGAAGAACGGTTGATTTCAGGCGCTGGAGATAGCGTATATGCGCGTGGTGTTGAAGAAGAAAATGGCAAACATTACAGCGTATTCCTTCAAGGTAAAACATATAAAGATCCTGAGACTCAAGAGATTTTAGGCTATGAGGCGATTTATAAAGGTGCGGCGCTAGTTACTGCAAATGGCGATCCTGCAACGCTTGCACTGAAGGAGACAACTCAAGAAGTCTTGATGGGTGATAGATTGTTGCCAGTAATTGAAGATGATTATGAAATGAACTTTTTCCCTCGCTCACCAGAAGGTGATATGAATGGTCAGATCATTTCAGTCTTTAATGGTGTTTCTCAAGTAGGTCAATATCAGATTGTGGTATTAAACCGTGGTGCAAGAAATGCGCTTGAGGTAGGTCATGTACTCTCTATCCATCAGGTAGGAAATACAGTTATTGACCCTGTTCTTTCAGGACGTGAAGACGAGACTTACTTCAATACTCATAATAAGGGTGTAGATCGTAATCAAACTGTTAAATTACCTGATGAATATGCAGGTGTTGCAATGGTATTTAAGATCTTTGATAAAGTAAGCTATGCCATTGTAATGAAAGCGATAAGAGCTATTCATGTAAATGATAGAGTGAGCTCTGCGGAATAACTAATCTTGGATAGGTTTGCCAGTGAGCAACGCTCCCTTGCAAATTGGCTGGCATTGCACCACACGCCAGGTGTAGGACCTGCTACATTTGCGCGCTTATTAAAGCAATTTGATAGTTTAGAGCTGTTGTTTTCTGAACCCAAGCGTGCAGAGGGAATATCAGCTAGAACTCAAAGTGCACTATTAAATCCTGATTGGGATCGTGTTGAGCAAGATCTGGCTTGGTTTTCTGAGTCAGACCGCCATATTATTACGTTGCATGATCCGCGCTACCCTGAACTATTAAAGCAGATATCAGATCCTCCCAGCTTGTTGTTTGTTCAAGGTGATGTGGACTTATTATCCCAGTGGCAGATCGCGATGGTAGGAAGCCGTAATCCTTCAGCATCTGGGCGGGAGACAGCCTATGAATTTTCACGTTATATGGCACAAGGTGGCTTGGCCATTACCAGTGGTTTGGCAATGGGTATTGATGCAGCTGCCCATCAAGGTGCTTTAGCGGCGCAAGGTAAAACAATTGCAGTAATTGGTACAGGACTTGATCGGGTTTATCCTGCGAAACATAGAGATTTGGCCCATGATATTGCATCAACAGGCGTGATAGTCTCTGAGTTTTCATTAGGAACATCACCTAGGGCTGAGAATTTTCCTAGGCGAAATCGAATTATTAGCGGCTTGTCTTTGGGAACATTAGTGGTGGAAGCGGCAATACGTAGTGGTTCACTAATTACAGCTCGTATGGCCTTGGAACAAGGGCGAGAGGTTTTTGCTATTCCCAGTTCCATTCACAACCCTTTGGCGAGAGGGTGTCATCAATTGATACGTGAAGGGGCGAAATTAGTTGAGAAGGCTGATGATGTTTTAGAAGAGCTAGGCGCTTTAGCAGAGTTTCAGCTTAATGCTGACATTATTGATGAAGCACAAGAGTCATCTCAAGATGATGCTGATTATCAAGTCTTGTTTGAACATTTAGGTTATAACCCTATAGAAATTGATAGCTTGATTGAACGCTGTGGATTGACGGCTGATGTCATTTCATCCATGCTGTTATTATTAGAATTGAAAGGCCAGGTAGAGTCATTAGCTGGTGGACGTTATGTCCGAATAGGAAAGTAAGGAACACAATGAAAGAAAATGTAATTGACGTGTTACTGTATTTATTTGAGAATTATATTGATACAGATGATACCAATAAACCCGATAAAGACACGCTAGAACTTGAACTTGAGAAGGTAGGGTTTCAGCAATTGGAAGTCAATAAAGCCTTTGATTGGTTAGAGAGTATGACGGTTGTTTCGGCAGATAGCATTAGTAAAAGCAAACACGCTGATCTCGCGATACGTATATATAGTGAACAAGAAATGGAACGATTGGATAAAACCTGTCGTGGCTATTTATTATTTTTAGAACAAGTTGGTGTATTAGACTCCCAAACACGTGAGGTGGTTATTGAGCGTGTGATGGCATTAGATGATGATGAAATTGACTTAGAGCAAATGAAATGGGTTGTTTTGATGGTATTGTTTTATCAGCCAGGCCGTGAAGTCGCCTATGCATGGATGGAAGATTTAGTCTTTGAAGATTTGGAAGCTGTTGTTCACTAGCATTTTATATTGCTAGAGTATATTTTGATAAAAGTTAATTAGAGATATCCAAAAGATATGGTAAAAAAATTAGTCATTGTAGAGTCTCCTGCTAAATCAAAGACGATTAAAAAGTATTTAGGTAAAGATGTTGAAGTCTTAGCTTCGTATGGTCATGTGCGGGATCTTTTGCCAAAGGAAGGGGCCGTTGATACCGCAAATGACTTTGCGATGAAGTATCAGGTAATAGACCGAAATAGTAAGCATGTTGATGCTATCGCTAAAGCGATGAGAAAAGCTGATGTTCTTTATCTCGCAACGGATCCGGATCGCGAGGGAGAAGCGATTTCATGGCATTTATATGAGTTATTAAAAAAGCGCGGCATACTTAAAAATAAAGAAACACATCGTGTAGTCTTTCATGAAATAACCAAACAAGCGGTTAATGACGCCGTTGCCAATCCTCGTGAGTTATCGATGGATATGGTTAATGCGCAACAAGCACGCCGAGCTTTAGATTATCTTGTAGGTTTTACATTATCGCCACTATTGTGGAAAAAGGTACGCCGAGGCTTGTCAGCAGGCCGCGTTCAAAGCCCTGCTTTACGAATGATCGTTGAGCGTGAGCTAGAAATTGAGGCGTTTGTACCAAAAGAGTATTGGACCATTGAAGCTGATGCCGCTATTAAAAAGCAGGCATTTGAAGCAAAGTTGACACACTATCAAGGTGACAAGCTTTCCCAGTTTACGGTTAATAATGACACGCAATCTGCAGAGGTTGTTGCCACATTAAATGAAGCGGCTGAAGGTAGACTATTAGTCACTAAAGTCGATAAGAAACAACGCAAGCGTAATCCTGCAGCGCCTTTTACTACCTCAACATTACAGCAAGAAGCATCACGTAAGTTGGGCTTTGGCGCTCAGCGTACGATGAGTGTTGCTCAGCAACTTTATGAAGGTGCTGATACGGGTGAAGGTGCGGAAGGTTTGATCACCTATATGCGTACTGACTCGGTGGCTTTAGCATCTGAAGCGGTTGAAGAAATACGTGGTTTTATTGCGGAAAAATATGGTGATAAATCTGTACCTGCCAAACCACAAGAATATAAAACGAAGTCTAAAAATGCTCAAGAAGCGCATGAGGCTGTACGTACAACCTCTATTCTGCGTACACCAGAGTCGTTAAAAGCATATTTATCATCCGATCAATTGAAACTGTATACCTTGATCTGGCAGCGTACGATTGCGAGTCAAATGATTCATGCAACAATGAATACTGTTGCTGTTGATTTGGGCTGTGGTGTGGGGAATACCTTCCGAGCCAATGGTTCGACCGTGGTCAATCCTGGTTTTATGAGTGTCTATCTTGAAGGCAAAGATGACAGTGCGAAATCAGATAAAGATGAGCGTCTTTTACCTCCTATGGAAGTGGGCGATGTCATTGATTTGGTCGCTATTCGTCCAGAGCAACATTTTACTGAGCCGCCACCACGTTTTAGTGAAGCCAGCTTGGTTCGCTCTCTTGAAGAGCATGATATTGGTCGACCATCAACTTATGCCAGCATTATTTCGACGTTATTACAGCGTGAATATGTTGAGTTGGAGAAAAAACGATTCCACCCAACAGATGTGGGTCGAGTTGTAGGCAAGTTCTTGGCTCAGCACTTCACCAAATATGTTGATTATGACTTTACCGCTAAACTTGAAGATGATCTTGATGCTGTCGCTCGAGGTGAAAAAGAATGGGTGCCATTATTACGAGACTTTTGGACGCCCTTCAAAGAGCAAGTTGAAACAAAAGATAAAGACGTTCAGCGTAGTGATGTAACCCAAGAAGATATTGGTGAAGACTGTCCTAAATGTGGCAAGCCATTGTCTAGTCGCCTTGGTCGAAGTGGTCGCTTTATTGGTTGTACCGCATATCCTGAATGTGATTACACACGTAATATCAATGGCGAAGAAACTTCAAATGAACCTGAAGTGGTTGCCGACCGTAAATGTCCAAAGTGTGAGTCTGATTTGTGGGTTCGTACAGGTAAATACGGTAAGTTTATTGGCTGTAGCAGCTATCCAAAATGTAAACATATTGAATCATTGGAGCAGCCTACCAATACGGGTGTGACGTGTCCTCAGTGTAATAAAGGTGAGATTCTGACGCGTAAATCACGTCGAGGAAAGATCTTCTTTTCTTGTTCTGATTATCCAGAATGTGATTATGCATTATGGAATGAACCTGTGAAGGAAGAGTGTCCAGACTGTAAATGGCCTATATTGACGATCAAAACAACGAAAAGTCGTGGTACTGAAAAAGTATGTCCTCAGAAGGAATGTGGCTTCACGGAGAAGGTTGAAACATAATACTGTTAGCGTGTTAATTTTTACGGAATAAAAGGGACTTTATACTGCGTTATTTATTCTCATCGCTAAGTATACGTATTGGCTTCACCACTTTCTCTGTGTCTTGACTACTTTTATCACAGGCGGTTAGAAATAGGCTCATAGTCATTATTAGGAGAATATTAAACAGATACTTGGTGCTCGATAGCTGAAGTGATGATGTCATAGTGTGAGACCTTAGATTTAAGATTTTCAGGACATTGTCATATCGCTAATAGCATTGATATTTCTTATTGTTTTTAGCAATAATAGAATCTGTCTATAACGATAAGCGTTAATCTCTATGCTGAATTATCGGCTAAATTTCCCTATTTTCAACAAATTAGATAAAATAACCCGTTGTTTTTAAGATAAGCAGCGGATAAATGATGGATAAACCTGTAGTTGGCGTAGTGATGGGCAGTAATAGTGACTGGCCTGTGATGCAAAAAGCAGTTGAGCAGTTGGAAGCCTTTGGTGTGGCTTATGAAGCTAAAGTTGTATCAGCACACCGTACCCCTGACTTATTAACTGATTACGCAGTCACAGCAAAAGATAAAGGTCTTGCATGTATTATTGCAGGCGCTGGTGGTGCCGCACATTTACCGGGTATGCTGGCTGCGAACACAACACTTCCTGTTTTAGGAGTTCCTGTTCCATCTCGTTATCTTAAAGGTCAAGATTCTTTACTCTCTATTGTGCAAATGCCAAAAGGTATTCCCGTTGCAACATTTGCAATCGGTGAGGCTGGCGCTGCAAATGCCGCATTATTTGCAATTGCTCAGCTTGCAACAACTGATAAAAAATTGGCAGACAAGTTAGAGCAGTTCAGAAAAGATCAACACAAGAGCGTGTTGGCAATGACACTTCCTCCACAATAATTTAAAGACGAGTCTATTATGATTTTACCTGGCGCTACTCTTGGTATGCTTGGCGGTGGTCAATTGGGCCGCATGTTTGTAACCGCTGCTCAAACGATGGGCTATAAAGTTATCGTATTAGAGCCTGATGTAAATAGCCCTGCAGGTATTATTGCTGATCAACATATCTGTGCAAAATATACGGATGAGACAGCCCTAGCCCAGTTAGCAGAGCTATGCGATGCTGTTACCACTGAGTTTGAAAATATTCCTGCCACTGTATTATCGTTTTTAGAAGCGAAAACAGTCGTACATCCTTCATCAAAAGCATTGTCATCAACTCAGAATAGACTCGTTGAGAAAGCATTTATTGAATCATTGGGTATTAATGTCGCACCCTATACGGCTATTCGCAGCATGGACGATATTGATGCAATAGCAGATTCTTTTCAATTCCCTGCCATCATTAAAGCGGCAAGCTTTGGTTACGATGGTAAAGGACAGGCAGTCTGTCAAACCGCTGATGATGTGCGCGCAGCCTTTACGGCACTCAATGAAGTTGAATGTGTGCTTGAGCAACGCATCAATCTTGAACGTGAAATTTCTACTGTATTAGCACGCAGCCAATCAGGTGATGTCATTAACTTTCCTGTTGCTGAAAATGTGCATGTGAATGGTATTTTACATTCAACAACAGTGCCAAGCAGTGTGCCAGAACAACAGGCTAATAAAGCGATTGAAATGGCAGATACGATTGCTGACGGCCTTGGCTATGTAGGCACGATGGCGGTTGAATTCTTTATTTCTAAAGAAGGCGATATTCTCGCTAATGAAATTGCCCCTCGCCCACATAATTCGGGTCATTTCACTCTAGATGCCTGTGAAACATCACAATTTGAACAGCAAGTTCGCATGTTGTGTGGTTTGCCTTCAGGGAATTGCGAATTAACATCCCCTGTTGTAATGATTAACCTTTTAGGTGATGTATGGGGTAGCAGTCAACCTCATTGGGATACTTTATTGTCCCAACCACAAAACAAACTTCACCTATACGGTAAGAAAGAAGCACGTCCAGGTCGTAAAATGGGACACTTTAATGTCTTGGCTGAAACAGTAGAGCAAGCGACAGAAATTGCACTAACAACGTTTGACGATTTGCAGGCAGATTAAGCTTACCCTTAACTCTATGGATAGTTGAGATGAATGACTCAGAGTTACTAAAGCAAATTGCTGAAAATCAGCAAAAACAGCTCCAGATCCAGCAGCAAGCACTAGAGATTCAAACAAAATCGGTAGAAATGCAAGAGGTTCACTTTGAGCGAGCGGAAGCTTTACATAAAAAAGCGGAGCGGATTCAAGATAAAGCTGCGGCCTTACAAGACGGCGCGAAGAAAATTATTTTTGCAGTGCTTGTTGTCGGCATTGCCGCGATGGGCCTAATCGTTTTTGACTAAGTTTGGTTTTAATAGCTGTTTAACATTAATGCCAACGAGGTATAGCGTAGAAAAATAGGCAATCATTGCTCCTGAAATAAGGCTTGATAACATAGCAAATCGTTGCCAAACTGATCCATCAATCCAGTGTGTAATATCAGGTGTGAACCAGAAAAGAACAAGCAATAACAGGCTGTTTGGCACGAGCAATTTAAGTATAAAGCGTCCCCAGCCAGCATCAGGTTGATAGACTTCTCGCTTTCTCAATCCAATATAAAGCAGAGCTGCGTTGAGTGCGGCAGATAGGGATGTTGCGAGGGCTAAGCCAACGTGAGCATAGTGCATCATTAATATGATATTTAGTACCATATTGGTCACCATAGCGATAATGCCAATCTTGACGGGTGTTTTCGTATCTTGGCGAGCGTAATAGCCTGGTGCCAGCACCTTGATGAAGATAAAGGGTAATAATCCTAAACCATAGGCCATTAAGCTCAGAGAGGCCTTATGAGCGTCTTGAGGTGTAAACTCACCATACTGGAACAATGACATCAATAAAGGCTCTGCAAGCCAAATTAGACCTATTGCAGCAGGTGTGGCGATGATAAATACCCAGCGCAAAGCCCAATCGATAGTATGTGAGAATTCAGCCTTAGAGGCTGTAGCATGTTTTTTCGATAAGCTTGGCAGGATCACGGTTGATAACGCGATGCCAAAAACACCGAGTGGAAATTCAACTAGTCGATCTGAATAATAAAGCCACGAAATACTGCCTGTAACCAAGAACGATGCCAACAAGGTGTCGAGTAATAGGTTGATTTGGGCCACCGACACACCAAACATGGCAGGAATCATAAGCGTCAGGATCTTCTGCACACCACTGTCTTTCCAGCCCCAGCGAGGCTTTGGTAGTTGACCTATTTTGATTAAGAATGGAATTTGGAAGAGCAACTGTACAGTACCGCCAATAAAGACACCCCAAGCTAACGCAGTAACAGGCTCATCTAAGTGAGGAGATAACCATAAGGCACAAGCAATTAATGATAGGTTAAGAAATACGGGGGTAAATGCTGGAACAGCAAACTTGCCAAAGCTATTGAGTATTGATCCTGCTAATGCAGTGAGTGAAATAAAAAACAGATAGGGAAAGGTAATTTTAAGTAAGTCGCCCGCCAGAGTAATTTTGTGTGGGTTATCAATAAAGCCAGGTGCAAATACCATGATCAATAGAGGTGCTGCGATTACGCCGAGTGCCGTGATGGCAAACAATATGCCTGCAAGTGTTCCGCTAGTATTGGCAATAAGCTGTTTGAGGTCTTTATCGCCGCGTTGGCGGTATTCAGCTAAAACAGGAATAAACGCCTGAGAAAATGCACCCTCTGCAAAAAGTCTGCGTAAGAAGTTGGGTATTTTAAAGGCGACAAAAAATACATCAGCGCCGATGCCCGCACCAAATAGTCGTGCAATTACGATGTCTCTCACAAACCCTAAGATTCGTGAAATAAAAGTCATCATGCTGACAATGGCTGTTGACTTAAATAACTTCTCGCTCATTCATGCGCTCATTTTTAGTG